>ERZ836441.221-NODE-221-length-70297-cov-19.346516_pt1 | contig 70297 bp, 49 predicted proteins | sample MGYA00519686_ERZ836441 | MGnify/ENA primary metagenome ERZ836441 (study PRJEB31850, sample SAMEA3708800) | human gut metagenome | biome: human gut; feature: human-associated habitat; material: faeces | place: China | collected 2014 ...
GCGGCTGCACCAGGGTGCAGCCCTACAATCTGACCGAAATTTTGAATTTTGACACGCCCTGGCTTATTAGTTATTCCTTGAGGAGCACGGACATTCCGGGCCTCAGGCCGTCGATGGGCCTGGAGGGGCGCATCTTGACCTCGAATGTGCGGGCGTCGAAGTCGCCGGTGGACTTGGTGGCCTGCCAGTTGGCGTAGGTGCCCAGGTCGCGGATGTAGAAGACTTTCATGACGGTGTCCTTCTCCAGGGCCGGGATGCGCACTTTGACCTCGGAGCCGTTGCGTATGTTCTTGAGGTAGTTCTCGCGTAGGTTGAAGACGACCCAGTGGCTGTCGGTCTGGATTTCCATGATGGGGGCGCCGGTGGCGATGAGCTCGCTGGCGTGGGGGTAAATGACGGTTATCTCGCCGTCGCAGGGTGCGATGAGGTAGCTGTCCTCGAGCAGGGCGTTGACTTCCCTGACGCCGCCTTTGGCTACGTTGACCATGGCGGCCGTGGCGGCCTTGTCCTCCTTCTGCGGCCCGGCCACGGCCAGGTCGTACTGGCTGCGGGCGGCGGCGGCGCCGGAGGTGGCGGCGTCGTAGGCGGCCTTGGCCTCGTCGCGCTTCTGGGCGGAGACGACACCCTCGCCGTAGAGCTTCTCCATGCGGTCGTAGGTCTTCTTGGCTATGCCCTGTGCGGCCACGGCCTGCTGCCAGACGTCGCGGGCGCCCTGGATGATCTGCGGGCGGGTGCCGGCGTCGACTTTCTCGTCGGTGGCCCGGGCTACGGAGACGGCGGCCTGGGCCTGCGCCAGGCGGGCGTCGGCCAGCGACGAGTGGATGTGCACCAGTGTGTCGCCCATGCGCACGTGCTGTCCCTCCTCGACGTAGATTTCCACTATTCGGCCCGGCAGCTTGCTGGAGATGCGCACCTCGGTGGCGTCGGCCTGCCCCTGAACGAAGTCGGGACCGGGCTTCATGCACACGAAGCCCGTCACGGCCAGGGCGGCCACCAGCAGGAGCACCACCACTATGGTAAGTATCAGCGCCTTGTCCTTCTTGCTGACCTGCATCTCGTCGGGCGCGATGTACAGGATGCCCTGCGGCGTCTGTGTCGGCTCCTGGTTCTTCTTATCTTCGGTATTGGTGTTGTTGTCGCTCATGGGAATTTTAGTATTTGAGGGTGCCTAAGACCTTGGACAGGTAAACGTTGCATAGCTGGATTCCGATTTCGGCGTCGATTTTCTCGCTGTGGGCCTGTAGCCAGGCGGTGTGTGCGGCCAGGACGTCGTTGATGGTGCCCACTCCTTCGTGGAAGCTGAGGGTGGCCTGGCGCAGGTTCTCGTCGGCGCTGCGCATGTTGCTCTCGGTCATGGCGTAGGTCTTGTATGCCTCCTGGTAGCGGAAGCGTGCCTGGCTGACCTGTAGCTCGACCTTCTCGCAGGCGTCCTCGAGGGCGAGGCGCTGTGCGGCGGTCTCGGCGCGGGCGGCGCGGAGCCTGTTGTAGCCGGAGCCCCAGTTCCAGAGGGGCATGGCCAGGGTGGCGCCGATGGTGAAGCCGCCGCCGAAGCTGCGGTGGAAGCCGTTGTTGAGGTTGGGGTTGGAGAGGGTGTAGGCGCCCACGATGGCTATCTTGGGGAGCATGCCGGCGCGGGCCACGTTCTCCTTCTCCTCGAAGATCCTGACGCCTGTGCGGAGCATGCCCAGGTCGGGGCGGGAGGCGTAGACGTCGCTCATGTCATATCCCATGCCGGGTGCGGCCGGGGGTTGGTCGGCCAGGCCCCTGTCGGCCGGCTCCAGGTAGGTGTGCATGGGCAGGCCGCAGATCTGTGCCAGCGCCATGCGTGCCAGCGACAGGCCGTTCTCCACCTTGGTCAGGGTGAGCTGGGCCTCGTTGACGGACACGCGCACGCGCAGGGTGTCGGAGCGGGTGCCCACGCCGGCGTCGAGCATGCGGTTGACGTCGTACTGGAGCGTGTCCATGAGGCTGAGGTAGCTGACGGCCAGTGTCTTCTTGTGCTCGAGGCTGACGACGGTCCAATAGGCCTGGTCCACGGCGTAGACGACGTCCTGGCTGGCCAGGTCGCGGCTCTGCTCGGCCAGCTTGCGGGCGTAGCCGGTGATGGCGTCCATGGCGCGTATCTCGCCGCCCATGTACACGGGTTGCGTGAGCGTTATGGCGCCGCCCATCACTTGGTGGGTGTTGAAGCTCATGGCGCTCTTGGGAATCATGGCGACCTCGGAGAAGACGGGCTCGCCGGTCTTGGGGTTGACCACGGGCTTTCCGTCGGCGCCGACCACGACGTTGGGCTTGTAGGAGCCGGTGGCGGGGTCGAAGCTGAGCGTGGGCAGGTAGGCGTCGGCCTTGAGCAGGTTGACGGTGCCGGTGTTGTAGGCGTAGGTGAGGCCGAGGTCGAGCTTTGGCAGGTAGGCCGCTTTTGCCACGTCGTGCCGGTACCCGGCCGACTCTATTGAGCGGTCGGTCATGCGCAGCTGCTTGTTGTAGCGCAGGGCCATGCGGCGGCAGGAGTCCAGGCTGACGGTGCCACCCCGGGGAGGCTGCGCCCAGGCTACGCCGATGCACAGCAGCGCCGCGGCCGGGAGTATGTGCTTGAATGTGTGCATTTTCATCTGTTTGTTTCCGCGAGGGTGTTGCAAAATCCGGCGAATCGTAGGGATGCACCCCGGTGCATCCGCTCTACTTTATTGATGATCGGCGGCTGCACCGGGGTGCAGCCCTACAATCTGACCGAAATTTTGACACACCCTCATAGGAAATACAATCCGATTGCAAAGTTAGTTCACTTTCGCCGTAATTCCGCCGCCGTGAACCGCAATCGGAGAAATAGTTTAATTTTTCCGAGGATAAGTTGAGCTTTCTTCCGTGTCTGCTCACCCGTATGCAAGGCAATCCCGTCCCGGAGCAACCGGGGCGGGATTGTGCGGGGATGTGGGGCGGGAGGCGCCCCTGTTTACACGTGGGGTTACAAGATGTCAGCCCAGCTGTGCCAGTCAATGCCCATTCCGCAGTCCAGGTATCTGTTGCGCACGTTTGTCCTGCCGTTCTCAAAGGTCACGGTCATGGCAAAATGCCAATATATGTTCCCGTTAGCCGGAGGCTCCTTGGGGAAGAGGTAGAACCGGGTCATGTCGATGAGCTTGTCTCCGCCGCGGCGGTTGAACTCTTCGAGATCCATCTCCTTCCAGGGGGAGTCTGTGCCGAGTCCTTCCCAGGAATATCCGTTGCGGATGTAGTCGTAGTAGGTGCGGTACCGTATTATGAACAGAGAGGTGCAGTCGGCCCCGTAAGTGTACTTCTTGTTGTAGTCGCGTGGAGGCAGGAAAGGGCGGAAGGTGTGCTCGAAGGAAGTAGTCAGTGTGAAGTGTATGCCCGTGATGGCAACCGGATGGGGACGGTAGGTGGAGGTGTCCGGGACAATTCCCCGGTAGTCGGTGTCGCCGTACTTCTCCAGCAGGCTGTTGAAGCCATGAGGATTGTTCCGGTGCGTATAGGGCTTGCCTACATTGACAGTGACGACAGGGCCTTTGCCTTGGGCTGCGCCGATGTCGCTGACTATCTCGTACGATTCCACGCCTTCCACGGGCACTTTTTCTCTGTGCTCCTTGTCCTGGTTCAGATTCGTTTCCGAATCAAAGGTCCTGAAGCCGTAAGTCTCGAGGAAGTTGGTTACCAGCGACGGGTATTGTTTCACCGGGCTCTGCGGCGGGGGGGCGTTGTCGTCGGAACAGCTGTTGAACAGGGCTATTGCGCCCAGCAGCAGAATCGATGCTATTGTCTTGTTCTTCATCGCTTGGGGGATTTTAGAATGTTCCATTCGGGGAAGACGGGGAATGTGCCGTCGTTGTAGCGGTCCCTGATGCCGAGCAGCCTGTCCCACATGGCGAAGTTTACCGGCGTGCAGTCGATGGTGAACGACGTCCCGTCCGCATATACAGTCTTGATGCGGAACCAGGGTAGAACGAAGGAACCGACTGCAGGCATGGCGTTGGGAAGCCCCTGATATTGCCTGGGGATGTACAGGGTGATGGTATTCGTGTCCACGAGCTTCTTGTCGCCTGCGGCGTTGAACTGCGCCATGGTCATGCGGTAGACGGGACCCGGGTTTGCGATGCCGTTCCAGGAATAGCCGTTTTTGATGAAGTCGTAGTAGGACACGTACGACACTTCGAAGAGGTCGGTGATGTCCTCGTGCTCATTGCCCTTAGGGGTGGTGATGGTGATTGTGCGTATGGGCTTTGTTGACGGGCGGTAGGTGGAGGCTGCGGCAGGGATGTCTGCGGATGCAGCGGTGTCGCCGTATTCCTCGAGCTCCTGCACGAAAAGTCTGGGGTCAGTGGAGAAGTCGATGTTGGTTCCCTCGAGGGTTATGTCGAAGTCAAGACATCTCACACCTACTATTTTGGACGAGTCCTCGTTGGCCACGAACTCTGCATTGAAGGCGGACTGCTCGTGGTAGACGGATGTGGGGGTCACGAACTCGGTGATCATGGATCGGGGAGGAGCCTGCGGAATCGGGTTGTCATCGTCGTCCGAGCAAGCCGTCAGGCATGCTGCCGACATGGCCAATCCGATAAATAAGAGGTGTTTCATATCTGTGGGAGTTTTGGTTCTCGAGGGTTATTCAGTCGAGAGCACCTGCAGCTCTTCGTAGTTCGTTTTGGCCTGTCGGGGCTGAAGGCCATAGTATCCGACGGCAATGCCCTGGATGCTTCTTAGATAGTTAGGGTCCAGGAGGCCCCAGTTGAAATAGAGGTCGGGGATGATCTGTTCGGTGTCGATGTACGGGAACTTCAGGCTTACATACGTTTCCGTGTAAGTTCGGTTGACGATCTGGGAATTGCTGTAGACATAGCGTATAGTCTGCTGTTGGTCTTCATAGTCGTCTGCCAGGAAACTCAGCACCTTAGTGCTGCCGGGTCGGATCTTGAATCCTTTTATCATGCAGATTGCCGGACGGCCCTTTTCGATTTCGTCTACAATGAACCCCAGGGGAACGATGGTTTTGAAGGTGCCTGAAGGCAAACCATAGTTCGCCAGTACGTTAGGTACTCGGTTTTTGGCATTCATTGACTGCTCCCATGTGTAAAATACGTTGAGGTTGGCAGTAAGACCCAGCTCGTAATAGAGCCTGGATACGTTGCTTATGATCTCAGTGGAGTCGTAGGGGGTGTCTTGGTTGAGTACGGCGTCCCAGTCCATCACCCATCCGTCGTCGGCGCGGACGTCGGGTTGAAATGTGGCGAGATACATCGCCATTGTTGGGATGATGTCCCAGCACTTGGCGTTTGTGCCGTATACTTCTTCGATTTTGGAAGTCATGGGGAGCGTGTTGTGCCATGTTACCGGGACTTGGCCATCTACATACTTGCGAGCTTGGGAGACATGCCAGTCCTGTATGGTGTCTGCGGAAACGAGTGTCGGCCCCATCCAGCTGCCGTCAATGCTTACTTGCATCTCGTAGGACTTGCGCACCTCGGTCTGTAGGGTTTCTATTTCCCCGGCCGTCACATTTGCCATGTTTGCAAGCATTTCGCGTATACGAGCCTGATATTGCTCATAGGTGAGACGCCACAGGGAGTCGCGCGTGTGCATCCAAAGGCTTAAGTCATTGTCGGGTTGCTTGGGAGTGAACCTCTTAAATGGGTTCTCCATGAAGTTCCTGCCCTTGGAATAGACCAACATGTCCGGGAGCCGGTCGTCCACGCTGACAACCATGGAACCTTGGCCGTTGGAGAAGTTGAACACGTAGGCGTAGATGGAATCGTTGGCGACCTCGACGACATCGCCGGGAGGCATGTCAGGTGGTATGCCGGGGTCGTTAGGGTCTATGATGATGGCGGTATCGGAGTACCAAAGGGGGAAGCTGTCTTCGACCGATGGAGTGCCGGTGGCCATGCGTTTGCCGTTGGCAAACGTGGAGGGGTAGAGGGCGCGCATCTTTGCGTACGCTTTCTCGTAGGAGGACTGGATGTACTGCCTTTTGAGTACATCCTGTTGGTCGCGGGCGTTGTCGACGACTAAGTCATCGTAGGAGCATGCCGAGAGGAAGAATACCAACAGCATACTTGAAATCAGTGCGGTTTTTAATGGTTTCATGTCGTTGTTGTTTAGGTTGCGACTCGTGGATGAATCGCGGCAAAAGTACGATATTTTTCTTGGATGTGCAATAGATGGGAGGAATTTTTAATGATTGTTAACATTTACGACAAATCCAACTTTCATTTTGCAATGTCGGATGGCCTCAAGACAGGAATGGCAAGCATTGAGGACGGCAATAATCTATCTCGATAAACGGGCATTCCCTTGAACGGGTAAATTGCTGGCAGGATGAATGTGGTGGGTGTCGGCCTCGTTCGTGCCTCGCTCGTCCGGCCCGACGGGTGCGCAAATTGCGTGTTCCGGGATTTTTTAGTAACTTTGGAGCAATTTAGATACAATGAACAATAACAGCGGAGTCGCAGGGCCATGACCTGTTGGCGGACGTCGATTGTCCATTATAATTGTATTGCACACCTTTTTTTCATTGACACAACAGATGCAAACTAAAGATTTTACCGTAGGGAAGGTCTACGAGTTCACACACGATGACTATATCCCGACGCGCGAGACGGGCAAGCTGGTGTTCCTGCTCAAGGATGCCGACGGCGACACATTCGGTCGCATAGCCCCCTTTGATTTCCAGGTCAACAATTACCCCGACAGGCTCACCGTGGTCTACCGCGGACAGGAGCGCTTCGAGCAGACCAAGGAGAGCGTACTGGCCCAGGTCTACAAGGTAGGGGAGACGTACACTTTCAAAGTATGGCGTTCGGACGGAGGCCGGGGGCTGCTGCTTCGCGACGAGGTCAACGGCCTGACGCACAGCAATATGCGCGTGCCCGGCGCGGCCAACCTTAAGCGTTTCGCCCAGATCGACTGCCGCGTGACGGCCGTCAGCGACCAGGGTCTGCAGCTGCGCTACTGCGGCGCCAGGACCGTCAACAAGGGTGGCTACACGCTCCAGACGTTCCTGGGCAACGGGCGGCTGATGTCCGAGCCGTGGATGCGCGTCGTCAGCCGCGTCATGGACACGGAGGTGCTTGCCGAGGCCCGCGAGGCCTCTTCCACGGGCGATCCCCGATGGGTGACCATGGCCATACAGACGCTGGTGCGCCTGCTGCCGCAGTGGCTAAGCGACGCCCCAGGCCGGCGCCGCGTATGGGTGAAGCGCCTCAACTACACCATCCGCACCATCGTGGAGAGCCCCGAGTACGCCGCCTCGTTCAACTACGACACCGCCCGCCTGCGCGGCCAGCGCCACGAGCTCGGACGCGCCATGGAGCAGCTCGAGTACATCGACCAGGCCACGCAGCTCGTGGCCACCGGCCAGGCCGAGGAGATGATCGACCAGACCCTCGACACCATGCGCCGCAGCGGGTGGGTCTTCCAGCCCAACCGGCGCATGGGCGTGCTCATGCAGGTGCTTGCCCTCAATCCCGGCCTGGCGCATTCCCACACCGGCGACGTCTTCGAGATAATCCGCCAGCGCCGCAACAACCGCGACTTCATGGCCATCTTCGGCGACGCCTTCAAGATCATGCTCTCCACCTACATCGAGTCGGAGCGGTCGGCCCCGAACCCTCAGCAGCGCGGCAACCTGCGCGAGCTTGCCGAGGCCATCGCCATAGAGCTGTTGCTGGTGGGCGCCGATAACGAGTCCGAGGAGGGCTTCGAGCTGTGGGACACTCACCGCGGCGCCCTCTACACCGTGGCGGCCCTGCTGACGGGGCACAGCGGCGAGGCGCCCGTGCGCAAGGCCCTCCTGACATACTGCGGCCTCAACGACACTCCCCTGGAGTATGGCTGGGACGACCTGGACGACATCAACCGAGTCTGCCAGCGCCTGCTGGCCAACAGCCGCACGGCCGTGGCCGACGGCACGGAGGCCGTCTTCGAGGGTGAGAGCGTACGCCTGCGCGCCGACAACAACCGCCTCGTGCTACAGCCTGCCGACGACAAGCTCCCGGTGCGCCCCGAACTCACAGGCCAGCTCGCCACCGACATGACCTTCTCAATCCAGCTCCCCGTCTCCCTAAAGGACAAGGCCAACGCCGAGTCGGACAACCTCACCCGCCACCGCCGCCTCTGGGAGCAGGTCCGCTTCGGACTCGAGGAGGTCCCCGACAAGCCCCTGAGCGTTTCCAGGCCCGAAGTCAAGGAACTCGCACAGGGCGACAAGGTCGAGATCATCGTCACCGGCCAGAACCCCATGGAGCGCTTCGAGTTCGACTGCCGCACCCTCGACGGCCGATACACCGGCCTGCTCGCCGCACGCGACGTGGTGCCATATCCCATCAACCCCGCGTCGTGGCGCAAGATGTTCTGGGAAGATGACAAGCCCCTCAAGATCCTGGCCACCGCTGTCGAGGAGCTCCCCGACGGTCGCTGGCGCTTCTCCATCCGCCTCGACGTGCGCGAAATCAATAACGCCGACGCCGAGGCGGACAAGCGTACCGGGGAACCCGTGATAGCCAAGATAGCAGACACCGGCGGCATACAGTACAAGGCCACGTCGTCGCTGGGCTACGGCATCCTCCTGCTCAAGCGCGACTGCCCCGAGAGGCTCGAGGTCGGCGACGTAGTCGAGGCCAGGGTAGAATCCGTCAACTTCAAGCCCGACCAGGACAAGCTCTATATCAACTGCTCCCTGCGACAGACTTTCATGGACTCCGACGGCAACAAGGATGTCGAGACGGCCCTGTCGATGAACGTCTACGAGTACGACTCGCTGATGGCGGGCAACCTGTTGCGCGACTGTTTCAAGCCCCTCGAAGATGGATGGCCCGGTGCCGTAAAGGAGGTTTCCGCCGAGGAAGTGGAGGAGGCGGAGGTGCGCTACCTCGACGGCGAGGCCGTGGCAAACCTCTCGTTCCTGCTCGAGCAGTGCGCGGCGCTGCAGCGCTCCGACCTGCGGCAGAGCTACACCCTGCTCAACCTGGCGCAGATCCTGGCCGACATGGCAGGCGACCTGGCCCGCAGCGAACAGCTCTCCATACAGCTGCAGCTGCTCGAGGCCCTCAGCCGCTTCGCCCTCGACGGCTCCATGACGCTGGAGACCGTGCTGCCGCTGGTGGAGCGCGGCCGGCGCCTGGCCGCCACCAGCGCACTGCTCCGCTCCCGGCTCAAGGAGGTCGCCATCCTCGCCGCCCTCGACAACAAGACCCTGCTTGGCCGCACCCAGGACTGGGCGCAGCGCGGCGCCGACCACCACATCACCCAGCTGCTGCATCTCGCCACCGCGTACAACGCCCTCGAGGGCCTCGGCGCCACCGACATCCGCGAGTCCATACGCCGACGCATCCACGAGCTCCTCAGCCTCCCCACCATCGCCAGCAAGCAGAAGCGCCTCAACGTCAACGAGGACCTCTACCACGAGTTCAAGACCTCGGCCATATACCCGGCCGACAACCACATGCAGCCTGACGAGCGCGCACAGGGCTTCGTCATCGCCAAGACGGTGGCCGCCCTGCTCAACGCCGAGGGTGGCACACTATACATCGGCGTCGACAACGGCGGCAACATCACCGGCCTGGACGCCGACTTCCGCTACCTCTGCCGCCGCCCGCGGGGCGAGTACGACGTACGCGAGAGCCTCGACCTCTACAACCTATACCTGCAGCGCAACCTGCGCCAGTACCTCGGCACCACCGTCGACGGCCTCAGCCTCGTGCCCGACTTCGTCGACATCGTCTACGAGGAGGTGGAGGGGCTGTGGATGTGCCGCATCGTGGTGCGTCCCTTCGCCAAGGCGGTGCTGCTCAAGCCCGAGGGACGCCTGTTCATCCGCAAGATCGGCGCCACCGAGGAGGTGCGCGACGCCACCGAGAAGCGCCGCTTCATCGAGCGCCGCAACGCCTGACCCTGTCCGTGCACCTTGGCACCCGCGTCTTAGAAAGCCAGAATGGGCCGCGCCACAGTTTGGCGCGGCCCATTCTGCCGCGGGCGATCCTTATCGTCCCGGCGGCCGGCGAGAGGTCACTTGCGCTTCCGGGCCTCGCGGGCGGCGGCCTGGATGTTTCGGATCAGGGCGCGCGACGAGAACGTGGCGCCGCTCACGGCGTCGACCTTCTTCGCCTCGGCCTGCGAGGGCGTCAGGCCGATGAACTGCTGCACTATGCCGCTGCGCTCCACGCGCTGGAAGTACGAGGGCGTCTCGTGGTTGGGCAGAAGCTTGATGCCGCTTATCTTGCCGTTGGTGAACGTCACCGATACGGGTACCGGGCCCCGGTAACCCTTGACGTCGCGGCAGAGCTCCGCCGTAGAGATGGTGAAGCTCGCGTTGGCGCGGGACTTGCGGGGCTGCTTGGCCTGCAGGGTGCCGCAGGCTATCAGCAGAGCCGCGCCTGCAATGGCTATGATTCTCTTCATCGTTTCAATATGTTTTTCGGGCGCAAAATTAGTGATTTGATTTTTTATTTCAAAAAAACGTCTTCGGTTCGGGAGAAAAGCACTACCTTTGCGACATGAAGCTGAGAGTTGAGAGCCGAGAGACTCTTGCGCTCGGGTGGCATCGCCTATTCTCAGCCCTCAGATATAAAACCTGAACTCCCATGCCTAAAAACGCCTATTCCTACACCCGCGCCGAGATCGAGAAGCACCGGCGGCTGCTGGAGCTGCTGTCGCAGAGCTTCCGCACCATCCAGAGCGCGTCGACGGAAATCATAAACCTCGAGGCGATCCTCAACCTCCCCAAGGGCACCGAGCACTTCGTGGCCGACATCCACGGCGAGTACGAGGCATTCCGCCACATCCTCAAGAACGCCTCGGGCAACATCAAGCGCAAGGTCGGCGAGCTCTTCGAGGCATCCATGCGCGCCGACGACATCAACCAGCTCTGCACCCTCATCTACTATCCCCGCCAGAAGCTCGAGCTGCTCCACCGCACCGAGCCCGACATGGAGAACATATACCAGATCACGCTTCACCAGCTGGTGCAGGTGCTCCGGCGCGTGTCGTCCAAGTACACGCGCTCCAAGGTCCGCAAGGCCCTCCCCAGGGAGTTCGCCTACATCATCGAGGAGCTGCTGCACGAGGCCCCCTCGGGCGAGAACAAGCACAATTACTACCGGGGCATCCTCGACACCATCATCTCCACCGGCCAGGCCGAGCCATTCATCGAGGCCATCAGCGAGGTCATACAGCGCCTGAGCATCGACCGCCTCCACATCCTCGGCGACATCTACGACCGCGGTCCCGGAGCGCACATCATCATGGACACCCTGGCCCACTACCGCGACTACGACATACAGTGGGGCAACCACGACGCCCTCTGGATGGGCGCCGCCGCCGGCAACGCCTGCTCCATCGCCAACGTGCTCCGCATCTCCCTGAGGTACGCCAACATGGAGACCCTCGAGGACGGCTACGGCATCAATCTCGTGCCCCTGGCCATGTTCGCCATGGAGACATATGGCGACGACCCCTGCGAGGTCTTCCTTCCCAAGGTCAAGGCCGAGGACTCCTCCATCTCCGCCAAGAACCGGCGCCTCATCGCCCAGATGCACAAGGCCGTCTTCGTCATGCAGATGAAGCTCGAGCACGACCTAATCGGCCGCCACCCGGAATGGGGCATGGACGACCGCAACCTGCTCCACCAGATCGACCGCGAGCGCGGCGTCGTCACCATCGACGGCCAGGAGTACCCCATGCCCGACCTCAACTTCCCCACCGTGGACCCCGCCGACCCCTATACCCTCACCGACGAGGAGCAGGCGCTCGTCGACGGCCTCGTACACTCCTTCCGCGTCAGCGACAAGCTCCGCCGCCACATCGACATCATGCTCCAGCACGGCTCGATGTACACCATCGTCAACTCCAACCTGCTCTTCCACGCCTCCATCCCGCTCAACGCCGACGGCTCGCTCAAGGCCGTCGACATCCGCGGCCGACGCTACTCTGGCCCGGAGCTGCTGCGCCAGACCGAGATTCTGATGCGCGCGCCGTTCGCCCGCGACGTCTCCGAGGAGGTCGCTGACTTTGCCCGCGACTACTACTGGTACCTGTGGTGCGGACCCGACTCGGCCCTGTTCGACAAGTCGAAGATGGCCACCTTCGAGCGCTACTTCCTCACCGACAAGGGCGTGCGCCACGAGGAGAAGGGCTTCTACTACACCCTGCGCGAGGACGAGAAGGTGTGCGACATGCTGCTCGACGCCTTCGGCGTCAGGGGCGAGCACCGACACATCATCAACGGCCACGTGCCCGTAAAGGCCGGCAAGGGGGAGCGCCCCGTCAAGGCCAACGGCAAGATGATGGTCATCGACGGCGGCTTCGCCAAGGCATACCACGACACCACGGGCATAGCCGGCTACACCCTGGTCTACCACAGCCGCGGCTTCCAGCTCGTGCAGCACGAGCCATTCTCCAGCGAGGAGGAGGCCGTCAACAACGGTTCCGACATCGTCTCGACGGTAGAGATTGTGGAGCTCAACTCCAACCGCGTCTGCGTGCGCGACACCGACATAGGCCGCGACCTGCAGGGCCAGATCGACGAGCTCCGCATGCTCCTGGCCGCCTATCGAAAGGGAATCATAAAGGAGAAGGCATAGCCTAAAAGCGTTTGATGATACGTGCCGGGACGCCACCGACTACGGTGCGTGCCGGCACGTCCTTTGTCACCACGGCCCCGGCGGCAACGACGGCGTAGTCGCCGATCGTGACGCCCGCCAGGATGGTGGCGTGAGAACCTATCCACACGCCGCGCCCCACGGTGATCGGCGCCGGACGGGTGAAGCGCCGCCGTTCGGGCGCCAGCTCGTGGTTGAGCGTGGCGAAGACCACGTTGTGGCCGATCTGCGAGCAGTCGCCGATGGTCACCCCGCCGTGGTCCTGGAACTGGCAGCAGGCGTTGATGAACACTCCGCGGCCGATGTGCAGGTTCAGCCCGAAGTCGGTGTACAGCGGCGGGAAGACTTTCACCGACTCGTGCACCTCTTCGCCGGTGAGCTCCCTGAGCATGGCGATGATGTCGGCCTGCGGCCAGTACTGCCCGTTGAGGCGAAAAGTAATCTTGCGGGCGCGTTCGCTCATGGCGTCCATGAAGCGGTAGAGGCCCGGTGTGTCGAGCGGCTTGCCCGTAGCCACGTGCGTCTTGAATTCTTCAAGTGTGATCATAGAATCTTCTGGTTTAGGATTGCGGCCTGGGGGAGTGAGAGCCAGAGCAGGGTGGGGGTGTCGGCCTGTCGGGCGGGTATGGCGATGGCGGCGATGGCGGTGTCTGCCAGGCATTCGGCGTCCTGCAGGGACGCACGGCCCTGGCGTATGTCGGCGAAGGGGAGCAGTAGGCGTCCGCCGTAGTCGCTGACGTGCGGCCACTCCGTGCGGTGGCGGTGCCAGCGGTCAATCAGGCCCGGAAGCAGGGGCGAGGCGGCGTCGGCCACAAGCAGGTCGAGGCCATGCCAGTCTGCCAGCAGGCGGTCGAGCAGTGAGGTCCCGTCGGCCTGCGGGCAGAGGCGCAGGCCGCTGTCGGCGGGAACGTCGGCGTCGGTTGCCAGGGCCGTGCGGACGCCGATGCGCGACAGCCGCAGGGCGAAGTCCAGGTAGGCATTGCCCACCACGAGGGCCCGCCTGGCTCCCAGGCGCATCTGTACGTGGCCGGGAACGGCACGGGCGCGGGGGGCCGTCGCCGGCTTGCCGCGCCGCAGCTCCTCCATCTTCTTTTCAAGGTAGTTGTCCGCCATATTCACACAATTCGAGGCATCAATATAATTTGACTAATTGGGTATTGGGGTAGTAGAAAGCGAGGATTTCGCGGAAGTCGTGACCGGCGTCGGCCATGTGGGCGGCGCCGATCTGGCACATTCCCACGCCGTGGCCCCAGCCGCGGCCATGCAGTCGGAAGCGTCCGTCGCCGAGGGGGGCTGCGGTAAATGCCGAGGAGGGGAGGCAGTTCTCGTCCAGCAGGCGCCGTATCGTCAGTTCCTTGCCGACCGTCACTTCCCCCTCGGTGCCGGCTATGCGCAGGCGGTGGATGCGTCCCGAGGGGCCGCGCTCCGCGGCCTCCAGGCCGGTAATTTGCCCCACTCTCTTTCCGAAGCGCTCCAGCAGGCGGCGGGCTATGTCGGCGCCCCGCACGTCGCGTGTCCAGCGGTAGAAGGGGGTGTCGGCGTCGTATCCCTTGAGCGCCTTGCGCAGCAGGCCCTCGGGCATGGCAGCGGGGTCGCACCAGGGGTCCTCGATGCTTGTCAGATAGGGAAAATCGCGGTCCTGCCAGCAAGTGGAGAAAAACTCTGTGCGTCCGCCGCAGCACTTGGAGAAGCGGGTGTCGGCCACCCGGCCCTCGGCATCGACGAGTATGAGTCCTTCGGTGTCGTGCAGGGCCTTGGCTACTTCGGACGCTATCGGCTGGAGGCCCTGGAAGCGCTGACAGTGGTCGTCGTTGCAGACGTGGAAGCCGGTGTGAGCCTCCGTGTCCTCCCACGTGCGGATTTCGGCGGGGAAGAGGGTGTTTTCGGACGCACCCTGGTGCGTCCCTGCATGGCGCAGCTTGCCTGCCACCCAGGAGCGGCTGACCACGGCGTGGGCCTTGAGGAACTCGGCCGGCGCGTCGGAGCTCATTTCGCTGGCCACCACCGACCGCAGGTACGTCTCCACGGGAACTTCCACCACCAATGGGTCCGTATCCACGACCTCGGCGTCGGGCGGCAGCGTCATGACATACGTGCGCTGCCAGTGGAAGCCGCGGCCCATCTGCGCGTTGAGCACGCGGACGCCTGACGTGGCATTGCCCTCCTCTCTTCTCTTTGCGAGGCGCGGAAAACCATCGGTGAGGATGCCCACGCGCACTTTCTTCTCTTTCATGACTGCAAAATTAAATAATAATTCGTACCTTTGCCATCGGTGAACGATTTCTATGACATAATCTTCGCTCCGGGTGTCTACCGGGGCGTGCTTTGGGGCATGGCGCCCCTTGCTCTTGTGGTCTGGCTGGCATTGACGCGCATCGAGGCGCCATACGGCATGACGTATCGGCCAGGCTGGGGTCCGGCCCTTGACAACCGCGTCGGCTGGGTGCTCATGGAGGCCCCCGCCTTCGTGTGCATGGCCTCGATGGTGCTATGCCAGAAGGTATCGGAAGTGGCTATAGGGGCGGTTGTGTGCGCGTCGCTGTATCTGATTCACTACTTCCGGCGGTCATTCGTCTTCCCGCTGAAGATGCGGGGCCGCAGCCGCATGCCGCTGGCTATCGCGCTGATGGGAGCCGTGTTCAACATAGTAAACGTCTATCTGATAGGCGGCTGGCTATTCGCACTATACCCTCTGGACTATCCCCTGTCGTGGTTATGGTCGTGGCAGTTCATCGCCGGGACGTGCGTGTTCTTCCTGGGCATGGGCATGAACATACGCGCCGACTACATCGTTCGGCACCTGCGCCGGCCGGGCGACACGCGCCACTACATCCCTCGGGGCGGAATGTTCCGCTACGTCTCGGCCGCCTCCTATCTGGGCGAGCTGGTGGAATGGGCCGGCTTCGCGCTGCTGACGTGGTCGTGGGCCGGGGTCGTCTTCCTGCTCTGGACGGCAGCCAACCTCGTACCCCGCGCCAGTCGCCTACACGTACGCTACCTGCGCGAGTTCGGCCGGGAATACAGCACACTGAACCGCAAGCGCATCATTCCATTCATCTATTAATATCGCTATGGCAGAGCTGAAACACATCTTCCGTCCGGGGCGCATCGGCCCCGTGGAGCTGCGCAACCGCACCATCCGCAGCGCCGCCTTCGAGGGCATGGGACGCGACAACGGCCCCACCGACATGCTCCTCGACTACCACCGCCGCGTGGCCGAGGGTGGCGTGGGCATGACCACCCTGGCCTATGCCTCGGTGTGCCGGAGCGGCCTCTCGTTCACCACACAGCTCTGGCTGCGGCCCGAGATTGTGGAGGATCTGCGCCGCATCACCGACGCCATACACGCCGCCGGAGCCAAGGCCTCGATACAGATCGGCCACTGCGGCAACATGACCCACCGGGCCACCGCCGGGTGCACCCCCGTGGGCGCCTGCACGGGCTTCAACCTCTATTCCCCGACGCTGGTGCGCGGACTCAAGGTCCATGAGATAGAAGGAATTGCCGATGACTTCGGCCGGGCCGTCGAGACCGCCCGCGCCGCCGGCTTCGACTGCGTCGAGGTTCACGCCGGACACGGCTACCTGCTCAGCCAGTTCCTCTCGCCATACACCAACCGGCGCCACGACGAGTTCGGCGGCTCCCTGGAGAACCGCCTGCGCTTCACCCGCCTGGCCATGGAGCGCGTCATGCAGGCCGCCGGGTCGGACATGGGCGTGCTGGTGAAGATGAACATGGACGACGGCTTCCGCTCCGGAATGCACGAGGAAGAGTGCCTCGAAGTGGCCCGCGCCCTGGTCGGCATGGGCGCCCACGCACTGGTGCTAAGCGGTGGGTTCGTGAGCAAGGCCCCCATGTACGTGATGCGCGGCGAGATGCCCATCCACTCCATGACCCACTACATGCGCCAGGCCTGGCTCAAGTATTCCGTGCGCCTCTTCGGGCGCATGATGATACCGTGCGAGTCCTTCCGTCCACTCTACTTCCTGGAGCAGGCGCGCCGATTCCGCGCCGCCCTGCCGGACGCCACGCTCGTCTACGTGGGGGGCGCCACGCAGGCCGCCGAGCTGGAGCGGGTGCTCGGCCCGGAGGGCTTCGACTTCGTGCAGATGGGCCGCGCCCTGCTGCGCGACCCGGCGCTGGTGAACCATATCGCCGCCGGTGCTCTTGGCTGCGACTGTGACCACGTCAACTACTGCATCGCCCGCATGTACTCGCGCGAGATGGCCTGCCACAAGGATGTCTACGACGAGCTGACCCCCGGCATACGCCGCGAGATAGCCGCCATAAAACGACGCGCCGCCAAGCCATGAGCCGAATCAGCCTGAAAGGTCGCTGGGCCGTGGTGACGGGAGCCGACTCCGGCATAGGGCTCTGTTTCTGCCGCGAGTTGGCGGGTAGGGGCTGCAACGTGGTCATGGTCAGCAACATGGCCGAACGTCTCGACAAAGCAGCCGCCGACGTGGCCCGCGAATTTGGTGTGGAGACCCTGCCTATCTTCTCCGACCTGACCCGACCGCAGGCTGCGGAGCAGCTGTGCGGACGCCTCGACGAGGCCGTGCCTGATTGGTCGATACTGATAAACAACGCCGGCATCTTCACCTTCCACGAGCTAATAGACACCCCGGCGGCAAAGGCCGACGCCTTTGTGGACCTGCACTGCCGAGCCGTGACGCAACTCAGCCGCTTAGCCGCGCAACACCTTGCCCGGCGCGGAGAGGGGTATATCCTGAACATGAGCTCCATGTCGTGCTGGACGCCGATGCCGGGCCTGTCGCTCTATGCGGCCACCAAAGCCTACATCCGCGTGCTGAGCCGTTCGCTGCATTACGAGATGCGGACGCGGGGCGTGCGCGTCATGGTCGCCTGCCCCGGCGGCATTGCCACCGACCTGTTCGGTCTGCCGGAGAACCTCAAGCGCCTTGCCGTGCGCATCGGCGCCCTCGACACCCCGCAGGGCTTCGCGCGTCGTGCCGTCAGCCGCCTGCTGCGCGGACGCATGCAATATATCAACGGGCCCCTGAATCGCATTGGCATAGTGGCCGTGGGACTAACTCCCACGCCGTTGCGCATGATGGTCAAGAGCCGCCTGCTCGACAAAGGGATAACACGATGAACGACCATGCCACTATCATCCTGACCGGCGCCACCGGAGCCATAGGCCGCGAACTGGCGCGCGCCCTGAGCCCACGATTCCCGCTGCTGCTCGGCTGCCGCAACACCGCGCGCGCCAAAGAGCTTGCCGCCACGCTGCCCGGAAAGGTGAAAGTGGGCCGCCTCGACCTTGCCGACCCTGAATCGGTGCGCGACTTCGCCGCCTCGGTGCCGACGCACACCCTCGGCCCGCTGGTGCTGCTCAACAATGCCGGAGTGATGCAGCGCCGCTATGCCGCCGACGCGCAGGGCCGAGAGCTGTCACTTGCGGTCAACTACCACAACACGCGCCTGCTCACCGACCTGCTGCTGCGCACCGGCCGCCTGCGCCGCGTGGTCTTCACCACCTCCCTGACACGCTTCTATTACCGCCCGTGGCGCTACCGGGCCGAGGCCACGGCCGACACCTTTCACCAGCTGCGCACCTACGGCCTTAGCAAGCGGGCCATCACCGACTATGCCGCCCGGCTCCATGCCTCTGGCCGGGTGAAAGTCACCTGCGCCGACCCGGGCGTGGTCGACACCGGCATGATAACCATGCAGCGGTGGTACGACCCCTTGGCCAACATCATCTTCCGCCCCTTCATCCGCTCCCCGCGCCGTGGTGCCGTACCGGCCCTGCGCGCCCTTGCCGGTCCCTCCGGCTACATCTACTGCGCTCATCTGCGTCATCCGCTGCCCAAGCCATCGACACCGTAGCCCCGCGACTTCATCAAATTTCCACACCCTTTCATCAATATTATCCATCGTCCTTTTGGAATCCACGCAGAATCTCTGTAAATTTGCAACAAGAAACGATTTGATATGAAAACAGGCAATTCCTTGCCCGCCGGCTTTCAGCTTAAGGGTAACGAGCGAACATACACCATAGCGGAGACCCTGGGCCACGGAGGCTTCGGCATCACCTACCGCGCCAAAGCGGAGGTGAAGGTCGGCGGCATTCGCATGAAGGTGGATTTCGCGCTCAAGGAATTCTTTATGCGCGACGACTGCGAGCGGCAGGCCAACGCCTCGATAGTATATTCCAATCCGGCGCGCGACCGAGTGGAGAACTCGCGCAAGGACTTTATCAACGAGGCCCTGAGGCTTAAGAAAATCGGCTTCTCGCACCCCAACATCGTGGGTTTCGACGAGGTCTTCGAGGCCAACAACACGGCCTATTACGTCATGGAATACCTGCGCGGCAAGAGCCTCGGCGACTATGTCAAGGAGCACGGGTCCCTGACCGAGGCCGAGACCATAAGGCTGATGCAGCCGGTGATGGAGGCCGTGGAGCTGCTGCACCGCAACCGCATCTGCCACCTCGACATAAAGCCCGACAACATAATGCTCGAACAGGAGGAGAACGGGAATATCCGCCCGGTTCTGATAGACTTCGGCCTGAGCAAGCACTACGACAATACGGGCCACGCCACCTCCACCATCAACACCTTCGGCTACAGCGAGGGGTATGCCCCGGCGGAGCAATACCGGGGCATCACCACTTTCTCGCCGGCCGCCGACATCTACGCCTTGGGCGCCACCCTGTGGCACTGTCTTACGGGCAAGACCCCGGCTCCGGCCCTCGACCTGCGTGCCGGAGAGCTTGCCGCCACCCTGCCCGCCGACGTCTCCGAGCCTATGCGGCGCACCATCGCCGTCATGACCCTCGACCAGCACCAGCGCCCCGACTCCCTTGACACGCTCCTCCCCCTCGCCGCCTCAGGCCCCAACGAGCCTGACGAGCCTGCCGACCCCACCACCCCGGCCGATTCAGCCGCGACCAAGATAGTCAACCCGCGCTCCCGTAAGGCTGACCCCTCTCCTTCGCCCTCGCCTGCGCCCTCTCCTTCTCCCGCACCCGTGCGCCCCATACCGATAGAGTCGGAAAAGAAAAGCAGGCCATACCTCAAAACGGCCGTCATAACTTTTCTTAGCGCCGCAGCCGTCACCGCCGTCATACTGCTGATAGCAGGCTCGCACAAGGAGACCTCCACGAGCTCCGACGAGGAGAAGATGGAACTCACTCCGGCGCTGACCGTTACCGACTCCGTGGCGCAGGAGGAGACCCCGGCACCCGCAGTTGAACAGCGTGTCGCCGCCGAGACACCCGCACCCGCCGCCAACCCCGTGACCCCGAGACCGGCTGCCCGAACCGCCGCTCCGAAACCTGCCCGCAACACCTCGGCATCGCAGGGTCGCAACAACAACGGCAACACCAACACCGGCGGCAACAACGGCGGCGGCAACTGGGGTGGCACCCAAGGCCCGATGAATCCTACCCATACAACTCCGGTCGCTCAGCCCGCTCCCGCACGCACCACTCCGGCGCGTCCCGTTCCCGAGCCCAACCGCCCGAAAAAGGTTGAGGATTTCTAATCTGACAAAGTGCGATTGCGGTTTGCCTGAAACACCAAATCAGCTCCCCCATCGGATAAAGATTCAATAGTCATATTAAAAAAGTATTTGTGAATTTGAGCGCGTGGCTCCAATGTAGGGATGCACCTGGGTGCATCCCTACGTCAGAAACTCCCAAACACTTCACCGATAAACACCAACATACTAAAATGAAACGACTTACATCGCTTTCAATTCTTGGCTGCCTGCTGACGGCCCTCCTCTTTCTTCCCCTGACCGCCACCGCCAAAGGCGGCTACAAATCCGTCTCCGCCGGGTACAACCATGTTATGGTATTGAAAGAAGACGGCACGCTGTGGGGGTGGGGAGGTAACTGCTATGGACAGCTTGGCGACGGCACTACAACCGATCGCACTCGTCCGGTTAAGATACTTGACGGGGTGATTCAGGTTTCGGTAGGATACAGCCATACGATGGCCATCCTCAGCGACGGTACGTTGTGGGCATGGGGATGGAATCAGTATGGACAACTTGGCGACGGCACTACAACCAATCGCACTCGTCCGGTAAAGATACTTGACGGAGTGAGGCAGGTTTCGGCTGGAAATAGATATACCATGGCCATCCTCAGCGACGGTACGTTGTGGGCATGGGGATGGAATCAGTATGGACAACTTGGCGACGGCACTACAACCGATCGCACTCGTCCGGTAAATATAAAGAAACTTAAGGGAGTAAAGCAGGTTTCGGCAGGAGAGGGCCATACGATGGCCATCCTCAATGACGGTTCACTATGGGGTTGGGGACGCAACATACGTGGTCAGCTTGGCGATGGCACTACAAAAGCCCGCAAACGTCCGGTAAAGATACTTGACGGAGTGAGGCAGGTTTCGGCAGGAGAGGGCCATACGATGGCCATCCTCAACGATGGCTCGCTGTGGGGCTGGGGAAAGAATTGGGAGGGTGAGCTTGGTGACGGCACTGATACCAACCGCACTCGTCCGGTAAAGATACTTGACGGAGTGAGGCAGGTTTCGGCAGGATACAGCCATACGATGGCCATCCTCAACGACGGTTCACTGTGGGGCTGGGGATGGAACAAGTATGGTCAGATTGGCGACGGCACTACAACCGATCGCACACGACCGGTAAAAATTGCGGAGAAGGTGAAGGATGTAGCCTGCGGTTACTTCTACACAATATATATCACCGATGCCGGGGAACTGATGGAATGTGGGAAATTGATATGGTAGTGATTTTGTATCCGCAATCCGCATCCATAATGTGAACGCATGAACGATTTGTGCATTTCCGCGCGTGGTGCCAATGTATGTGACTGTGTCAAAATTATCGAACTGTAGGGACGCACGGTTCGTGCGTCCGCATAACCGGGTGAAAACCGAACGAATATTTGCGGACGCACGAACCGTGCGTCCCTACAGGACAGTAACACCCTCGCCCGATTACAACCTCTCGTGTAACGGATGCACCAGGGTGCATCCCTACATCAAAAATGCACAAATAATTACTGTTTATCAAAGACAGATAAAATGAGAGGCGTGAAGAGAATAATCGGGCTGTTGGTGGTGCTGTTGGCCGGTGTCGGCGCTAAGGCGCAGGTTACTGAGCGGATAACGGTGTTTGCGGCGGGCGACGAGGGGTCGCGGCATTATCGTATCCCGGCGTTGGCGGTGGCCTCGGACGGCTCGCTGATAGCGGTGGCCGACCGGCGTGGAGCATCGCAGCGCGACCTGCCCAATATTATCAGTGTGGTATGTCGCCGAAGCACCGACGGGGGACGCACGTGGGACCCTCAGACCATCATAGCGCAGGGCGACTCGGCGACAGGCGCCACATACGGCGACGCGGCTCTGATACGCGACGCGCGCACGGGAGCGCTGGTGTGTGTCTTCACGGGCGACCATGGTTTCTTCGACTCCACGCCGGAGCATCCGCAGCGCATCTATTGTTCGCGCAGCTTCGACAACGGTCTGACGTGGGAGGCGCCGCGCGACATCTCGGCACAGTTCCGCCTGCCCGGATGGCAAGGCTTCTTCGCCGCGTCGGGAGCGCTGACACAGACTAAGGAGGGGAGGCTGCTGTTCGTGGCCGACACGCGTCTGTCGCCCGAGCGGCGTCTGCGCGACATCTATGAGTATGTCATCGCCTCGGACGACGAGGGCGAGACGTGGCGCGTGCTGAACCCGGAAGCTCGCGTACCCTCGGACGGCCGGGGGAATGAGTCGAAGGTGGTGGAGCTAACGGACGGCCGTTTGCTGATGAGCATACGCACGCCCGGATGTCGCCGCTTCTCTTACTCGGCAGACGGGGGGCGCACCTGGTCGGAGGCGGATTCGGTGCCGCAGCTGGTGGAGCCGGACTGCAACGGCGACATCATAGCCGTGGAGCGGGGCGGGCGCCGTCTGTTGCTGCACTCGCTGCCGGCCGACGCGCAGGAGCGGCGCAATGTGTCGGTGTATGTCAGCGCCGACGAGGGGGCCACATGGCCGCTGTGCATCCCGCTCAGCGACGCTCCGTCGGCCTATTCCTCGCTGGCGGAGCTGCCCGACGGCACCATCGGCTGCCTGCTCGAGGAGGAGGACCCGGCCGACCCGGCCGCCTACCGCATCCTCCTCGTCCGCTTCACCCTCCCGGACATCCCGGACAATTGTATGAATGCACCGGGTTTAAAAGCGGATGCGCCAGGGTGCATCCCTACATCAAAACCACCTAGTAAATTGCAAATAAAAATATGAAAACTAATAATATACAACCGACATACGCAAAGCAGAGACAAAATGTAGGGATGCACCCTGGTGCATCCGCCACCGACATGTCATCCAATACAAACTTATCCGACAATCCTGACGCAACAGCGACTTCAACTGACGCCAATATGTCCGATACAGGATTGCCACAACGAAAAAATATCCGTGCGACATTTCATGATTATTCCGGGGGTGAATATTTTATAACAATTTGCACGCAGGACAAACGCCGGTATTTTGGCTCTATAACCGAGGGCATAATGAACTTTACCACTTTAGGCAAATATGCCCACGATGCCCTTGAAACATTGCATACCCATTATTCGTATGTAGAAGTTCCCATGTTTGTCATTATGCCGAATCATATACATGCGATCATCAATATCGCCGAACCTAAGGATAAGGGAATAAGCATTCCTGAAATTCGCATGATACTTGGTGTCGTAGTAGGCGGATACAAACAATCTGTCACAAGATTTGCACGCAGAAATAATATAGAATTCGGTTGGCAGAAACGCTATCACGACCATATAATAAGAGGTGTCAAAGACAGGGATTTAATAGCTGCGTATATTGAGACCAACGTACAACGATGGGATTCCGACTGCTACCATGAGCAGTGAAGTGATGTTTGGCCTAAAGATAAATAACCGGCAACACCCTCTTTCTTTATATAGGGACAGCTCGAGATGTAGGGATGCACCCCGGTGCATCCGCCAACACCTCAAATAAAATGAATATACGCAGACGTGAGGCGGATGCACCCTGGTGCATCCCTACATCGGACGATAAATCGCGGGGGTAATGACATATATTTGGAGATTCGGAGAAAATGCATTAACTTTGCAGTCGCATACGGCAGCCGGCTGCGTCCGAAAGGGTTAGGCCGGCGGAGCTGACATCCGTGCATCCCGCGGCCGCCGCGTCGCGCAGGGCTCGCAGGCCGGCCCGAGGGATGTGCCGACATGGGCGAATACCAGAGTGGCCAAATGGGGCAGACTGTAAATCTGCTGGTTTATACCTTCGGTGGTTCGAATCCATCTTCGCCCACACTCATTAGCTGCTGTAGAGCCAGGGCCTGCGTCCTTGGCTCTTTATGTAGTTTGAGAGTCCGGTCCGGCAGGCGAACCGCAGGCAGTATGCTGGCGTTAAGCCTCCGGCAACGATAATATTATGGTACAGGCATCTGACATACGCACATTCGTGGAGGGCCGGCTGGCCGGTTCCCCGTACTTTCTGGTCGCCGTCGAGCAGCCGGAGGCCGACAGCTACGCCGTGGCCATCGACTCGGCCGCGCCCGTAGACATCGACTACTGCGCCGAGCTCACCCGCTCCATCCGCGATCACTTCGGCGCCGAGCTCGACGACTACAACCTCGAAGTCGGCTCCGCCGGTCTCACCGCACCTTTCCGTGTGCGCGGACAGTACATCAAGAACCTCGGCAAGGAAGTCGAGGTCCTCACCCTGGCCGGCCGCAAGCTCCGCGGGCCCCTCAGCGCCGTCGACGCCGACACTTTCACCGTCGACGTCACCGAGAAGCGCCGCGTAGAGGGCGAGAAGCGTCCCGTAGACTTCACCGAGCAGGTCGTCATCCCATTCGCAGATGTCAAGTCGGCCAGGCTCATACTCAAATTCTAAAATCCAAGCCCACACACATACACAAATGGCAAAGAAGACAGAGAGCGTAGACATGGCGAGCCGCTTCGCCGAGTTCAAGGAACTGAAGAACATTGACAAGGCCACCATGATCAACGTGCTGGAAGAGTCCTTCCGCAACGTGCTGGCCAAGATGTTCGGCTCGGACGAGAATTTCGACGTCATCATGAACCCCGACCGCGGCGACTGCGAGATTTACCAGAACCTGCAGGTGGTGGCCGACGGTACAGTCGAGAACCCCTCCACCCAGATCTCGCTGACCGACGCCCGCGCCATCGACGACGAGTGCGAGCTGGGCGAGGAGGTGGCCAAGCCCATCATCTTCGCCGACTTCGGCCGCCGCGCCATCCTCACACTGCGACAGACACTACAGTCCAAGATCCTCGACCTGCAGAAGGACGCCGTCTACTCCAAGTTCAAGGAGCAGGAGGGCGAGATCATCCTCGGCGAGGTGCGCCAGATCTGGAAGCGCGAGATGCTCCTGCTGGACGACGATCAGAACGAGCTGCTCATGCCCAAGGACGAGCAGATCCCCGGCGACTTCTTCCACAAGGGCGACATGGTGCGCGCCATTGTCAAGACCGTCGACAACCCCAACAACAACCCTAAGGTGATCGTCTCCCGCACCGACGACCGCTTCCTGACCCGCCTGTTCGAGCACGAGGTTCCCGAGGTGCACGACGGCCTGATCACCATCCGCCGCGTGGCCCGCATCCCCGGCAAGCGCGCTAAGATAGCCGTGGAAAGCTACGACGACCGCATCGACCCCGTAGGCGCCTGCGTCGGCGTCAAGGGAAGCCGAATCCACGGCATCGTCCGCGAGCTCCGCAACGAGAACATCGACGTCATCAACTTCACCGCCAACACCCCGCTGTTCATCCAGCGCGCCCTCAGTCCCGCCAAGATCTCCTCCATCCGCGTCAACGAGGAGGAGCGCAAGGCCGAAGTCTTCCTCAACCCTGACGAGGTCTCCCTGGCCATAGGCAAGGAGGGCCTCAACATACGCCTGGCATCCATGCTGACGGGCTACACCATCGACGTCTACCGCGACATCGAGGGCGAGGAGGACATCTACCTCGACGAGTTCAGCGACGAGATCGAGCAGTGGATAATCGACGCCCTGAAGAACATCGGCCTGGGTACCGCCAAGTCCGTGCTCAACGCCGCCCCCGAGGTGCTCGCCCAGGCCGACCTCGAAGACGAGACCCTGGCGCAGGTCATGGACGTGCTCCGCGCCGAATTCGAGTGAGAAATACAGGTCGCCGGGGCGATAAGTCGGCGGCCACGCTAACGATATAAAGATACAGAAATAATGTCCCACGTACGCTCGGTCATACCCTCCCCCGCAGGGATGCGCCCTGGTGCATCCGCCCACACGGGTTGCCTCTGCGTGCGCATGGACGAGATGTTCACGATGCCACGGTCGCGCAACCTGTGGATTGTGGATTGTGGATTGTGAATAAATAAAACGTATGCCCAAACTTAGCAAAATAGCCAAAGTGACCAACATGGGAGTGTCGACGCTGGTCGACCTCCTTGCCAAACAAGGCATCACCGTGGAGGCGAACCCCAATGCCCGCATCGACAATGCGGCCGTGGAGACCCTGGCCTCCCAGATTCGCGATGCCGGCAAGCGCGAGCAGCTGCAGAAGCTCATCGCCGTCCCGGCATCCAGGCCGGAGCCGGAGACACCGGCCGAGGCACCCAAGCCTGAGCCGTCCAAGCCCGAGCCGGCTGCCGACCCCGTCGTAAAGGGCCCCAAGGTAATCGGCAAGGTAGAGCTCGACAAGCACGGCAACGTAAAGGTCGGCAAGCCCGAGCCTAAGCCGGAACCCCAGCCGGAAATAAAGTCCGAGCCCAAGCCGGCGCCTAAGCCCGAAACTCCGTCGCCTGTAGAGCCGCACCCTGGTGCGTCCGCCCCCTCCGAGTCCAAGTCCGCGCCCAAGTCCGAGTCTAAGCCCGCACCTAAGCCCGAGCCTAAACCCGCACCCAAATCCGAACCTAATCCCGCGCCCAAGCCGGAGTCCAAGCCCGAACCCAAATCCGAGCCTAAGCCGGAACCCCAGCCGGAAGTAAAGCCCGCGCCCAAGCCCGAGGAGAAGCCGGAGCCCAAGGCTGAGGAGGCTCAGAACGAAGAGCCCAAGCCAGTCGACGAGGCTCCCGCCTCGACCCCGCGCAATTACGTCGAGGCCCGCGAGGCACAGGACACCGAGGTGTTCCGTCCCGCCACCAACGCCGAGAAGCCCGGCCTCAAGGTCGTAGGCAAGATCGACCTGTCGGCCTTCAAGGAGCCGGCACGCGGCAAGAAGAAGAAAGGTGGCGCCAAGAGCGCTTCCGGGGCCAATGGCCAGCAGCAGGGCGCAAACCGCCGCAAGCGCATCGGCCAGAAAGTCGACATCGAGCAGGCTGTCAAGCAGCCCGGGTTCGGCAACGACGCCAACCGCAGCAAGCCCGGCGAGCGCAACGGCCAGGGTGGCGGTAACCGCGGTGCCCGCGGCGACCGCAACAACCAGCGCGGCAACCAGCGCGGACCACGCGGCGCCAAGCCCGAAGTAAGCGCAGAGGACGTGCAGAAGCAGGTCCGCGAGACCTTGGCCCGCCTCACCAACAAGACCACCAAGCGCAGCGTGAAATACCGTCACGAGAAGCGCGAACAGATACACGACCGCGAGCGCAACGAGCAGCTCCGCCAGCAGGCAGAGGCCAAGGTGCTCAAGCTTACCGAGTTCGTCACCGCCAACGACCTGGCACAGATGATGGACATCCCCGTCAACTCCGTCATCGCCACCTGCATGAACCTCGGCGTGATGGTCAGCATCAACCAGCGCCTCGACGCCGAGACCATCAACATCGTGGCCGAGGAGTTCGGCTTCACCACCGAGTACGTCAGCGCCGACGTCAGCGAGGCCATCGCCACCGAGGAAGACAATCCCGAAGACCTGCTGCCGCGTCCGCCGATCGTCACCGTCATGGGCCACGTCGACCACGGCAAGACATCGCTTCTGGACTACATCCGCCAGGCCAACGTCATCGCCGGCGAGGCCGGCGGCATCACACAGCACATCGGCGCCTACAGCGTCAAGCTCGCCAACGGCCGCCACATCACCTTCCTCGACACCCCGGGCCACGAGGCCTTCACCGCCATGCGCGCCCGAGGTGCCAAGGTAACCGACTTGGCCATCATCATCGTCGCCGCCGACGACGCCGTCATGCCGCAGACCGTCGAGGCCATCAACCACGCCTCCGCCGCCGGAGTCCCCATCGTCTTCGCCATCAACAAGATAGACAAGCCCCACGCCAACCCCGAGAAGATCAAGGAGGAGCTGTCGGCGATGAACTACCTGGTGGAGGACTGGGGCGGCAAGTACCAGAGCCAGGACATCTCGGCCAAGAAGGGACTGGGCGTCGACGAGCTCATGGAGAAGGTGCTGCTCGAGGCCGAGATGCTCGACCTCAAGGCCAACCCCAACCGCAACGCCATCGGCTCCATCATCGAGTCGAGTCTCGACAAGGGCCGCGGCTACGTGGCCACCGTGCTGGTACAGAACGGCACCCTCCACGTCGGCGACGTGGTGCTGGCCGGCACCCACTACGGCAAGATCCGCGCCATGTTCAACGAGCGCAACCAGCGCGTCAAGGAGGCCGGACCGGCCACCCCGGTGCTCGTGCTCGGCCTCAACGGCGCTCCCACGGCCGGCGACACCTTCAACGTCATGAACACCGAGCAGGAAGCCCGCGAGATCGCCTCCCGCCGCGAGCAGCTCCAGCGCGAGCAGCTCCAGCGCACCAAGAAGCTCCCGGGTCTCGACGACATCGCCGACCGCATGGCCAAGGGCGACTTCCACGAGCTCAACCTCGTCGTCAAGGGCGATGTCGACGGCTCCGTGGAGGCACTCAGCGACTCCCTCATCAAGCTCTCCACCCCCGAAGTGCGCGTCAACGTGCTGCACAAGGGCGTGGGCGCCATCTCCGAGAGCGACGTCACCCTGGCCGCCGCCTCCGGCGCCATCATCATCGGCTTCCAGGTGCGCCCCAGCGGCGCCGCCCGCCGCGAGGCCGAGAAGGACGGCGTCGAGATTCGCCTCTACTCGGTCATCTACAAGGCCATCGAGGAGGTGCGCGACGCCATGGAGGGCATGCTCTCGCCCGAAATCAAGGAAGAAATCACCGGCACCGCCGAAGTGCTCCAGACATACCACATCTCCAAGATCGGCACCATCGCCGGATGCATGGTCCGAGAGGGCCGCATAAAGCGCGGAAGCAAGGTGCGCCTCATCCGCGACGGAATCGTCGTCTACACAGGCGACCTGGCAAGCCTCAAGCGCTTCAAGGACGATGTCAAGGACGTGGTGGCCGGATACGAGTGCGGCCTCAGCATAGCCGGATACAACGACGTGCGCGTAGGCGACATGGTAGAGGGCTTCGAGGAAATCGAGGTCAAGAAGACACTCTCCGCACCCGCACAGGCGTAAAAATAGCGAAATGTAGGGACGCACGGCTCGTGCGTCCCTACATTGCTAACTATATGATCGCTATCGTAAACATCGGCAGCAACCTGGGCAACCGGCGCCTGAACCTGGCGCGGGCCGTGGGTGAGCTCATCAACCGCTTCGGCACCGACTACCGCCTCAGCCACATCGTCGAGACGCCCGCCTGGGGGTTCGAGTCCGCGCACCCGTTCCTGAACCTGTGCATGCTCTTCCCCACCGACCTGTCGCCGGAGGCGCTGCTCGATGAGCTGCAGGCCATAGAGCACGGCATCTCCCCGGCAAGCCACCGCAACCCCGACGGCTCCTACGCCGACCGCCTCATAGATATAGATTTAGTGGACATGGACCGGCAGGTGATCGACACGTCGCGCCTGCGGCTGCCCCATCCGCACCTGGCGGAACGCCGCTTCTACCTGGAGCCTCTCGCTGAGATAGCCCCCGGCTACACGCATCCCGTCACCGGTCTGACGCCCCTTCAGATGCTCTCCGACCTCCCAGCTGCCGACGAATAGTCGCGCAGGGCGGCAAGGTCGGCGGCGAGCTGGACGCGCAGGGCCTCCAGGGAGGGGAACCGGCGCTCCGGGCGATGGCGGTGCAGAAATTCCAGTTTGACTTGTTGGTCGTAGAGGTCGCCGGAAAAGCCGTCGAGGTGCGCTTCGACGCTGATTGGCGCGCACTCGCCGTCGACGGTCGGCCGGCACCCGATATTGACCATCGCCGGCCATGCCGCCCCGTCCTCCAGCCAGGCCCGGCAGAAATACACCCCCGTCTCCGGCAATAAGAGCTGCGACTTGCAGGGACGCACGGCCCGTGCGTCCGCCACATCGCTGACTTGGGTGTCCGCCACCAGGTTGGCCGTCGGGAATCCAATAGTCCGCCCCAGCCGCTTACCCCCGATAACACGCGCCGTGTACGCAAAAGGCCTTCCGAGCATCTCGGCGGCACGTTCCATATCCCCAGCGGCGACGGCCTTTCGCACCGCCGACGATGACACGCCCGGCAGTCGGGGCGCCTCCACCACTTCCAGGTCGGGACAGAGCGAGCCGTACAGCTCCACTGCCGGATGGACGGTGGAATATGCCTCGTCCGGGGCACGGTAGCCGAAGCGGTTGTCGTGGCCGAGCAGCAGCAGCCGGGCGTCGAAGCGGTCGCGCAGCAGCTCCAGGAACTCCTTGGCCGACAACCGCCTGAGTTCATCTGTGAAGTCGAGGGCGATGACCTGCATTCCGGCCTGTTCCAGCAGTATCTTCCGCTCGTCGAAGCCCTGCAGCAGTCGTGGCGCCCGCTCGGGAGCCACCAGTGCCAGCGGGTGCGAGGTGAAGGTTACGACGGCCGGGTCGAGGCCGCGCTGCCGGGCCAGGCGCATCAGCTCGTCGAGCACCAGCCGGTGCCCGCGGTGCACTCCGTCGAAATTGCCTACCGCTATGGCCCTGCCGCTCATTCCGCCATCCTGTCGTTAAGCGCCTCCTCGATGATTGCCAGCATGTCGTGCTCCGGGGTGACGCGCACGGCCTGCAGGCTCACCGACCGGGCGGCCTGCACGTTGGCGGGGGCGTCGTCGAGGTAGAGCACACGGGCCGGGTCGAGTCCGTAGCGGTCCGCCAGCACCTCGAAGATGCGCGTGTCGGGCTTGCAGACGTGCTCCTGGAAGGAGGCGATGATGCCGTCGAAATAGTCGCCGATGGCCAGGCCCTCGGCGCGGAAGGCTCGGTCGATCCAGCTGTTGTACATCACCGGGTTGGTGTTACTCAGCGCGAACGTGCGGCAGTGGCCGCGCAGGAGCCGTATGGCCCGCAGGCGCTCCACGGGCAGGTCAACCAGAAACTCGTTGAACGCGTTCTGAATAGTGACATCGTCTTTGGCGAGCGGGCAGCGGGGCCTCATGCGGTCCATGAACTCTGCCTGCGTCATCAGCCCCGACTCGAGCAGGAAGAAATCCCCCTTCTGCGTGTACTGGTCGAGGTCGGCGACTATGCCGCCATAGCCGAGGGCCTGGAAGGCGCGTATGCAGCGCTCCCGGTCGAGGTCTATGACCACGCCGCCCAGGTCGAATACTATTGCATCGTATCTCATCTCTCTTCTGAAAAACGCTGCAAAAGTACAAATAACCCCCCAACCCACAAAATTTGTGGGCCGAGAAGGGACCCGAACCTTTGTGGTCTCAAATAAAAACGCTAAATTTGCAAGAGAGAAAGTTTTAGGAAGTATGAGCAATATCAAGTCTATCGGCATCCTGACGTCTGGGGGCGACGCTCCCGGCATGAACGCGGCCATACGTGCGGTGACGCGCGCCGCCATCTTCGCTGACTTTAAGGTCTACGGCATATACCGCGGCTACCGCGGCCTCATCACTGATGAGATAGAGGAGTTCTCTACCCAGAACGTCAGCAACATCATCCAGCGCGGCGGCACGATCCTCAAGACGGCCCGCTGCCAGGAGTGGACCACCAAGGAGGGCCGGCAGTGCGCTTACGACGTGCTGCGCCGCCACGGCATCGACGCCCTGGTGGTGATAGGCGGCGACGGCTCCCTGACGGGCGCCCGCATCTTCGCCAACGAGTACTCATATCCCATCGTGGGCCTGCCCGGCACCATCGACAACGACCTCTACGGCACCGACTCCACCATCGGTTACGACACGGCGCTGAACACCATCATGGAGTGCGTGGACAAGATCCGCGACACGGCCTCCAGCCACGAGCGCCTCTTCTTCATCGAGGTGATGGGGCGCGACGCCGGCTTCCTGGCCCTCAATGGCGCCATCGCCTCCGGCGCCGAGGCCGCCATCATCCCCGAGATCGCCACACAGGACGAGCAGCTCGCCGCCCTCATCAAGACCGGTTTCCGCAAGTCCAAGAACTCGTCGATAGTGCTGGTGGCCGAGAGTCCCGTCACCGGCGGCGCCATGGGCCTGGCCCAGCGTGTCAAGGAGGAGTACCCGGAATACGACGTGCGCGTGACCATCCTGGGCCATCTGCAGCGCGGCGGCTCCCCCACGGCCTACGACCGCATCCTCGCCTCCCGCATGGGCGCCGCCGCCATCGACGCCCTGCTCGACGACCAGCGCAACGTGATGATCGGCATCAAGAACGACGAAATCGTCTACGTCCCCTTCACCAAGGCCATCAAGAACGACAAGCCCATCAACGCCGAGCTGCTAAGCACTCTGCGCCGTCTCAGCATCTAATCCTACCCCGGCAGCTGACGCTGTACATTGTACATTAACCTCGTCCCACTATGCCCACCAAGCAGCTCCCGCAGGACACGGCCCTGGAGGCCCGCGAGCAGGCCCGCTACAACGAGCGGCTGCGCCACTCCCGCATCATCGGCGGCATCGCCCACTGGGTGGTGCTCGCCCTCTCGCTCGGCCTGATAGTATTCATCAGCTACGACACTTTCGCCGGAATACCCTTCCTGCGCAACTCCACGTACATGACATTCCAGCTCTGGGTGTGCGTGGTGTTCATGGCCGACTTCATAGTCGAGCTGGCGGTGAGTGTGGACCGCCGCCATTACCTGGCCACCCACATATTTTTCTTCTTGGTCTCCGTACCCTACCTCAACATCATGCAGATGACGGGGATGCTCGATGACATTTCGGCCCAGCAGCTCTACTTCCTGCGCTTCATCCCGCTGGTGCGCGGCGCCTACGCCCTGGCCATGGTGGTCGGTGCCCTGTCGCAGAACCGCGCCACCAACCTGCTGACCAGCTACGCCGCCATACTCTTCTCAATAGTCTACTTCCTGTCGCTGATCTTCTACGAGCAGGAGAAGCCCATCAACAGCGACGTCACCGAGTACTGGGACGCTCTGTGGTGGGCGCTCATGAACGTCACCACCATCGGCTGCGACATCACCCCGATGTCGGTGGCCGGGCAGATAAGCGGCGTCATCCTGGCCGCCTCGGGCATGCTGATGCTGCCGCTGTTCACAGTCTTCGTCACCTCACTGGTGAAGAACCACTACCAGCGCCAGGAGAAGCGCAATGCCGAAATAGAAAAAGCCTTCGAGCACACCATGCTCCATCACGACGAGCAGAAACTCGACAAAGAAAAAGCTGAGAGCTGAGAGTGTAGGGGTGCACCCTGGTGCATCCGTATAGTCGAATGAATTGACACAAATGTCTGACGATAACCGACCCGAGAGATTGCTGCTGGGCTACGACCCGCAGGTGACTGTGCACGTGGTGGCGGACACCAGGGCGCCGCTGCCGGCCGTGGCCGACGACGAGGAGCTGGAGGCGGCCGAGGAGCGCCGCATCGACGAGGCATACCGCGGCGTGGCGCAGGCGTACCTGCACTCCAACCACCGCAAGAAGATTGAGATCATAGAGCGGGCCTACCGCTTCGCCCGCCACGCCCACGCCGGCGTCCGCCGCCGCAGTGGCGAGCCTTACATACTCCACCCCATCGCCGTGGCGCAGATCGTCATCTCCGAGCTTGGCCTGGGCTCCACCTCCATCTGCGCCGCACTGCTCCACGACGTCGTCGAGGACACCGAGTACACCCTCGAGGACATCGAGGCCAGCTTCGGTCCCAAGATCGCGTCCATAGTCGACGGACTCACAAAGATCTCCGGCGGCATCTTCGGCAACAAGGCCTCGCTGCAGGCCGAGAACTTCCGCAAGCTGCTGCTGAGCATGAGCACCGACGTGCGCGTGGTGCTCATCAAGATGGCCGACCGCCTACACAACATGCGCACCCTCGGCTCCCTCCGACCCGAGAAGCAGTACAAGATCGCCGGCGAGACCCTATACGTCTACGCGCCACTGGCGCACCGCCTCGGCCTGTTCAAGATCAAGCAGGAGCTCGAGGACCTCGCCTTCCGCTACGAGCATCCCGGCAAGTACGCCGAAATCATGAGCCTCATCGAGCAGAGCGAGGAGGCCCGGCAGCGAATGGTCGAGGAGTTCGTCGCCCCCGTGCGCGAGAAACTCGACGCCGCCGGCTTCCGCTACGAGATCAAGGCACGCGTGAAAAGCGCCTACTCCATCTACCGCAAGATGGAGCGCAAGAAGCTGCAGTTCCAGGACATCTACGACGTCTACGCTGTGCGCGTGGTCTTCGATAACGACGACGACGACCGTGAGACTCTGCGCTGCTGGCAGATATACACTTTCTTCGCCGAGGGGCACCGCCTCCACCCGGAGCGCCTGCGCGACTGGACCGTCACGCCCAAGCCCAACGGCTATCGGGCCCTGCACCTGACCGTCATGGGTCCCGACGGGCGCTGGATCGAAGTCCAGATACGCTCCCGCCGCATGGACGAGATAGCCGAGCTCGGCTATGCCGCCCACTGGAAGTACAAGACCGGCGAATACGACGAGGAGCCGCGCCTGGAGGCCCTCATGCGCAAGGTCAAGGATATCCTCGCCAACCCCACCCCCAACGCCATAGACTTCCTCGACACGGTGCAGATGAACCTCTTCTCGGCCGACATCTACGTGTTCACGCCCAAGGGGGATCTCATCACCCTGCCGCAGGGTGCCACGGTGCTCGACATGGCCTTCGCCGTCCACACCCAGGTGGGCGCCCACTGTGTGGCCGGAAAGATTCAGCATCGCCTGGTGCCCATGGACCACCGCCTTACCTCCGGCGACCAGGTGGAAATCATCACCGCCGAGGCCCAGAAGCCCGAACGCACCTGGCTCGACCGCTGCCAGACGGCCCGCGCACGTAACTACCTCCGCTCAGTGCTGAAGAAGGACAAGAAGTCGCTGGCAGCACATGGCCGCAAGCTCTTCGACGACTTCATGGAGAAGGAGGGCGTGGTCGTGGATTCCGAGACGATGGCCCGCATCCTGGGCTACTACCACCTGCACGACCCCGAGGAGCTCTTCCTGATGATGGCCGACGACGAGATCAACCTCGCCGACACCTCCGCCCTGCGCAAGGAGGCGCAGAAGGCCAGCCCCTCCATGCTCTCGCGCCTGTTGCGCAATCCCTTCACCCTGCGGCGACGCTCGGGCCACGACAAGGAGCCGGAGCCGGTCAACCGCCGCGAGGTCTATGTGCTGCTGCCCAACGCCACCCCGCCCAACTACCGCCTGGACACCTGCTGCTCGCCCCTGCCCGGCGACGACGTGCTCGGCTTCGTCACCGCCGACGAGCACGTGGTCGTGCACAAGGCCGACTGCCCGGTGGCCCGCAAGCTCAAGAGCACCTACGGCTCCCGCCTGGTGGCTACCCGCTGGGAGGGAAAGGCCGACCGATTCGCCGTCTCCGTCAGCGTCGACGGCATCGACCGCCGAGGCATGCTCTCCGACATCGTCAAAGTCGTGACCCTCGACATGGAGCTCAACGTCCGGTCCATGAACATACGCGCCAAGAACGAGGTCTTCCACTGCGAAATGCAGCTCATGGTCGACTCTGCCCGCACCGTGGAGGCACTCTGCAAGGCGCTCAAGAAGGTCAAGAACGTCCAATTCGCAAACAGGACATCATGACGCCGCCTTGTAGGGACGCACGGCCCGTGCGTCCGCACCCCTCAACCCATTCGGACGCACGGCCCGTGCGTTCCTACACTGCTATACCATGAAAGAAACCAAAGCCCGCAAGGGCCTGTCGAAGATACTGTTAGTGCGCGTGGCGCTGCTGGTCGGCGCCGTGGCCGTGATCCTGGCCGTGATGCCCCGCGCCGGCCACCAGTCGTTCAGCTACGAGCTCAACCAGCCCTGGAAGTACCACCTGCTCACTGCCGAGTTCGACATCCCCGTGCAGCGCGACCGCGCCAGCGCCGAGCTCATGCGCGACTCCATAGAACGCTCCTTCGTGCCCTTCGTGGTTTTCAACCACACCGCGCCGCAGGAGGGCCTGGAGCGCTTCGCCAAGGCCGTGGAGGGGAAGGCCGATGCCGCCCAGGCCGACTTCGCCACCGGGCTGCTCCGCCAGGTCTACGCCGACGGCATCCTCACGCAGGCCCTCTATGACAGCGTCCGAGCCAGGTCCATGACCCAGCTCCACACCCTGGAGGACAACAGCGACAACCCCACCACTGCCACTTTCATCGACGTCAGCGGCATGCGCTCTCCGGCCACCGCCCTGCAGCATATCGACTCCATGTACCGCGCCGCCCACGGCGGCGAGCTCATGACCGCCGACCTGGCCCGAGCCCTCAGCGTCGCCCTGATGCCCAACGTCGTCCCGGACTCCGTCACCAACGACAAGTTCCGCAGCCAGGAGATGCTGCAGGTCAACGCCGCACAGGGCGTGATAAAAAAGGGCCAGCGCATCGTCGACCTCGGCGAGATCGTCACCCCGCAGGTCTACACCAACTTGCAGACTTACGAGGAGCAGCTGCGCCTGCGCCAGATGGAGCTTCGCCACACCTACTTCTACGTAGGCCAGGCGGTGGTGGTGCTGCTGGCACTGCTCATCTTCTACTACTTCCTGGCCAACTACCGCCCCAGGCTGTGGCGGAGCATGCGCGTCATGACCTTCCTGGTGAGCTATATCACCCTCTTCGGCGTGTTCGCCATCCTGCTGTTCGAGCGTTTCACCTACGGCATCTACCTGGTGCCGTTCGCCGCCGTGCCGATCGTGATAATGGTCTTCTTCGACGCCCGAACCGGCGTGATGGGCCTCGTCACCACCCTGCTGATAGCGGCCATGGTGGCCACTTTCCAGTACCAGTTCCTGTTCATGGAGATACTGGCGTCGCTGGCCGCCACCTACTGCCTGCACCAGCTCAGCAAGCGGTCGCAGCTGCTGCTGTCGGCGCTGATGGCCTTTGTGGTCTATGCCGCCTCCTACGCCGCCATACTGCTCGTAGAGGGGGGCAACTTCGAGGCCTTCTCCCTGCGTGCCCTGGGCATGCTCGGCATCAACTCCCTGCTGCTTTCGCTGAGTTACTTCCTCATATTGCTGATAGAGAAGATTTTCGGCTTCACCTCGTCGGTGACACTGGTTGAGCTGAGCGACATCAACAACCCGCTGCTGCGTCGCCTGGCCGAGGAGGCGCCGGGTACGTTCCAGCACTCCATGCAGGTGTCGACTCTGGCGGCCGAAGCGGCCCGGAGCATCGGCGCCAACGTGCAATTGGTGCGCACCGGGGCTCTGTACCATGACATCGGCAAGCTCGACTCGCCCGTATTCTTCACCGAGAACCAGCACGGCGCCAATCCCAACGACGGCCTGCCGCCGCAGGTGGCCGCCCGCAAGATCATAGGTCACGTCAGCGCCGGCCTTCAGCTGGCATCGAAGGCCAAGCTGCCGGCCGTGATACGCAGCTTCATCAGCGAGCACCACGGCCGCGGCCGTGCCAGGTACTTCTACACGCTGGCGCTGAACGAGGCGGCGGAGGGGACCGCCGTGGACCCGGCACCGTTCACCTATCCCGGCCCGAACCCGCGCAGCGTAGAGACCACCCTGCTGATGATGGCCGACGCCGTGGAGGCCGCCTCACGCTCCATGCACGACTACAGCGAGCAGTCCATCTCCAGCCTCGTGGACCGCATCATCGACGGCCAGGAGGCGGACGGCCTCTACGACGACTCCGACATCACTTTCCGCGACGTGCAGCTGGTGCGCGACACTTTCAAGCGGCGCCTGGCCAGCATCTACCACTCCCGTGTCACATACCCCGAGCTGAAGAAAAGCTGAGAGGCATCTTCGCGCTATGTCGGGTCGTGGGAGTAAAAGGAATCGGCAGTCCGTGCGGGGCTGCCGATTCATCTTTTAGACTTTTTCTTATTCCGAACTCGCGTTCTTATGATATCATTGCATAGCTGCTTCCCTCGGATAGAATAAGCGCTCCGGCCTGCGACGGGTCGGAGCGCTCTATCGATAAATCAACAATAATCCAAAGATGGATTCACAAAAGGACTATCGCTGGAACTTGAGCGTGCGCCCGTCGTCTGCGCGGAAGATGTATGTTCCGGCGGGGAGGGCGGCTACGCTGGTGTCGGCTGCGGGGATGGGCAGGAGAGCCCGTCCGGCGGCGTCGTAGACGGTTCCGGCGCAGTCGGTGACGAGGGTGCGCGTGGCGGCGTCGTAGTAGATGGCGGCGGTGGCGGTGATGCCGTCGACGGCGCCGAAGAAGGTGGCTTCATTGGAGTGGGCGGACTCCACGCCGTTGCGCACGGCGGTGACAGTGAAGACGTTGTCGCCGAAATGCTTTTCGGGCTTGGCTGTGGTGGTGGTAAGACCTTCAAGCAGCTTGGAGCCGTCGCGGTAGACGTTGTAGGTCAGGCCCTCTGTGTTGCGTGGTGCCGTGAGACCGCCGTAGATGTCCGGGTGCTTGAGGGTGGCGTAGATGCGCCAGTTGCCGTCCAGACTGGAGTTGAGGCTCTTGAGGCTCTTCCACGAGGTGTGGCTGGCGGAGGCGGACATGAGGTTGCCGAGGTTGTCGTCGGCCGGGCCGGCGTCGAAGAGCATGGGCTTCTCGCCGGTCGGGTAGTCGATGCGGTAGCCGATCATGTAGTCGTGGCCGGCCTGCAGCTCGACGGGTTCGTTGAGGCGTACCTGGTTCCAGCCTTCCTGGATCTTCTTAAGATCGGCGACTGGCACGGGCTGTTCGTAGATGATGTTGAGGTCCTTGAGGATGACTACGGAGGCGTAGGTGAGATTGGTGGAGTAGAGGCCGAAGCGGACGTGGCTGATGGAGTTGCCCACGTTGGCGGCGAGGCTGTCGGCGGGGAACTTCTGCACGGCGTAGGTGGTGCGGGTGGTGCCGCCGGTCATGCCTACGCCGTAGCTGGTCGGGTCGGCGGTGCAGTAGCTCAGCACGGGCGCATCCTCTGGAGCCTCCCACACGAGATTGAAGTTGTCGCCGAAGCGCAGGTTGTAGGGCGCGGGCGCCAGCTGGCTGATGTCGTTGGCCACGACGAGCGGGTTGGAGAGGGGCGACTCCCAGGTTTCGTGGTACTGGGCGCTCACCTGGTAGGTGAAGGCGTCGTTGCGGGTGATGGTTTCGGAGAACTTGCCTTCCCTGGTTTCTGCAATCTTCTCACCGTTGCGGTATACGTTGAAGCGGGTGAAGAGGGGGTAGTTGGTGGGATCGCTCATGGCCTGGGCCATGGAGCAGGCTCTGTCGGCCTCGATGCCGAAACCGCTCTTCAGCTCGGATGCTTTCAGCTCTACTGGCACGAGGTTCTCGGCCGTCCCGATGGAGCCGATTTCGCGGCTCTGGGCGGGAGCACCTGAGAGCAGAGGAGGCAGGGCTTCGGCGCCGATTACGATGTTGTAGTTGTTGTATGTGGCGTTGACGGCTCCGAGGTTGAGCCAGGTGGAGAGGCCGGGTAGCTTGACGATGGCGCCATCGGTCTTGAGAGGGCCTGCGTCGAGGACGAGTGCCTTGCAGCCGGCCGGGAGCGTGGCCTTATAGCTGAGGATGAGACCGTCTTCGGGGTTGATGTGGATTTCCTTGTTGTCGTCGAGGGTGAGGGAGTAGAAGCCGAGGGGACTGACCTCGTCGGCGCCGATGTCGTAGGAGCCGAGCAGTGTGCCGTCGGCCTTGTGCACCTGGAGGGAGAAACCGGCGGCCACCTTGTCGCCGATGATGAAGTTGAGCTTATTGATGCGCCAGCTGAGCAGGTTGTCGAGGTCGGACTGCGAGAAGCGGGCGCCCCAGTTGAGGGTCATTTCCTCGTCGAATCCTGCCTTGTAGGTGGCTTCGCCGTAGTGCTTGATCATGCGGTTGATGGTCATGCCGAAGGACACCTCTTTGGTGGTGTCGTTGAAGGCGGCGTCGACGATGGAGGGGGTGAAGCAGTAGTGGTCGTCTTCGACGTCTACGGTGGTGTAGATGATGTCGGACTTGAGGTCGCCGGAGAGGGCCTGGACGCCGATTTTGTACTTGCCGCGGTTAGGTACGACCCAGCCTCCGTTCTGGCGGTCGGCAGGATAGGTTGACGGGGTTGGGGAGTCGTTGTAGTAAACGTTGTAGCCGGTAAGCGTGCGGGTGTCGGCGGAAGCTGGAGCGAGCTCGGCCACCATCATCCAGTGTCCGGGGATGTTGCCGGACGCCAGGGTCTTCCACGAGGGCTTGGAGGCGGCGAAGTCCTTGGAGTTGGGCGAGGAGGTGGAGAAGGAGTTGTCCTTGCTGCCGCATGGGTTGCCGCCTGCCACGCTCACGGGGTGCGTCTTGGGGGTGTGGATCATGTAGTAGCCGTAGGCGAGGCTGTGGCCGGCACGTATGGTCACGGGTTGGGAGAGGGGGAAGGTGACCCACTGGTCCGTTGCGATGCCGTCGATGACGGACTTGGGCACGGTGTCGTGCTGCACGATTACGCCGTCGACCATCACCCATGCGATGATGCTCTGGGCTGTCTTCTCGTGGAACTGGGCGCGGATGCCGGTGAGCTGGGCGCCGCCGAAAGAGAGGAGGTCGGAGGCGGCGAACTCGTTGCGTACCCATACCTTGGTGTTGGAGGAGGCGGTGCCGCCAATGGAGTTGGCCAGGGTGTCGGACATTGAGATCCAGCGCAGCAGGTTGTCGTCGGTGCGGAACAGGGGAGACTGCCATTCGGCATCTGCGGTATTGGCGCCTCCCTGGTATCCGCGCACGTAGCGCGGGGCCGGGATGAAGTTCTTGGGTGCCAGGGTTGTGGCGGTCTTTGACACTCCGTAGCGGGCGGAACCGTATTCAGCCTCCACGCGGTAGTCGCGGGTGCCGTCGGGCTGGTTGCCGATGCTCAGGTAGGTGGCCTGCAGGTTATCGGCCACCAGGGCGTCGCCGGCGTAGACGGTATAGCCGGTCGGGGCCTCGTCGACGTCGTTGCGCAGGTTGGCGGTGATGAGGTAGGTGCCGCGGCCGTTGTGCTCCCAGGTGCGGCCGTCGTAGCTGCGGAGGTCGCCGCGGGAGTCGCAGGCGTTGTCCATGATGGCCACGAAGTCGAGGTTGGAGCCGTGGTCGATGCGGAAGCCGATGCGGATGTCCTTGCCCTCGGGGATGGTGTATGGCTGCTCGAAGGCGACGGTGCGCCACTGGTTGGCCTTGTAGCCGTTCAGGTCGCCGGACTGCTGGCGCACGAGCTTGCCGTCCTCGTAGATGAGGGCCGTCAGGCCGACCACGGGGCGGTACTCGAAGTAGTCGAGCGAGGTGATGACGTCGCCCGGGGTGAGGTCGGTGGCGGGGAAGTCGGCGGCGATGTAGATGACGGCCGGATGCTGAGTGGAGGTTACGCGGCCGGCGTCGCCGTCGTAATCCTTGCCGTTGTGGCGCAGGAGCTGCTTGGGGGCGTCGGGTGCTTTCCACGACAGGTTGATGGTGGAGTAGCTGGGTTCGGCCACGAGGGAGTGCGGCGCACCCTTCTTTGCCATCAGGCCCAGGGGCATGGCCGCTGCTAACAAGGCTATGCCCGCAAAGGAGGTAAGGGTTTGTTTCATGTGAGGTTGGGGGTTGGTTTTCGAAAATGGTAATTCCCGGGGCTTGTCAGAAAGGTGCAGGTGTGGCGCTTCGGGGTTCCGGGCAGGAGGGCGTGTGCTTTAGTGCTCAACCGACTGCGAGAGGTTCCCAAAGCACCGCAGATGCGCCTTTATCACAAGCCTAATCCCGGCTGCCGCCGAAGATGCGGAGCAAGAATATAAACAGGTTGATGAAGTCGAGGTAGAGGTTCATGGCGCCCATGGTGGCGAGCTTGTCGCTCAGGGCCGGGTCGGTATTGAGGCGGGCGAGCTGCTTGACGGTCTGGGTGTCCCAGGCGGTCAGGCCGAGGAAGAGGAGCACGCCGATGATGGAGATCCACCACTGCATGGCGCTGGAGGCCACGAAGATGTTCACCACGCTGGCGATGATCAGTCCGAAGACGCCGAACAGACAGAAGGTGCCGATCTTGGTCAGGTCGGCCTTGGTGAAGTAGCCGTAGAGCGACATGGCGCCGAAGGTGCCGGCGGTGATGAAGAAGACGTAGCTGATGGTGCCGATGTGGTATACGAGGAAGATCGGCGCCAGCTGCACGCCCATCAGGGCCGAAAAGAGGCAGAAGAGGCCGAGAACGGCGCCCGACGACATGCGGTTCATGCGGGCCGGGATGACGAAGGCCATGATGAGCATGCCGATCCATATGCCGAAGTATACGATGCGGTTGCCCAGGAGGGCCATGCAGAGTGTCGGACTGCTGGCGATGCCCAGCGAGCAGAAGGCGGTGATAAGCAGGCCGATGAACATGCGCACGTAGACTTTGCGCATCACGGCGTTGGTCTGGGTCTGCACGGCCGCCTGCTCCGGGCGGTAGGGGGGCGGTGTCTGCGGTTGCCGGTAATAGTTGTTGTTGTAGTTGTCCATTGTCGTTATTCAGTTTCTACAATATAGTAATGTGCAAAAGGTGTGCCCGGTTACCGGACATACACTTAAATATTGTTAACGTCACATTCGCTCGGGCATTTCCATGCCGAGCAGCGATGCGGCGGAGCGTAGGGTGCGTGCCACCACCTGCGACAGGAGCAGGCGGAGGTTGCGCTTGGCCTCGTCCTTCTCGCGGAGCATGGGATAGTCGTGGTAGAACTGGTTGTACTCCTTGGCGAGGTCGTAGCAGTAGTTTGCCACCAGGGCGGGGGAGTAGGTGCGTGCGGCCTCGGCCACGACCTTGGGGAAGTCGCCGACCTTACGGATGAGCACGGCCTCCTTGGGCGAGGGCACGGCCAGCTCTGCGGCGGCGTAGTCGCGGTCGCCGGCGCGGCGCAGGACGCTGCGGATGCGGGCGTAGGTGTACTGCAGGAAGGGGCCGGTGTTGCCGTTGAAGTCGATACTCTCGGCGGGGTTGAAGAGCATGTTCTTCTTGGGGTCGACCTTGAGCAGGAAGTACTTGAGGGCGCCCATGCCGACCATGCGGGCCGTCTCGCGGGCCTGGGCGGGCGTCATGTCCTTGAAGCGGTCGGCGGCGGTCTCGGCAGCCTGCTGCTCCATGGTGTCCATGAGGTCGTCGGCGTCGACGACGGTGCCCTCGCGGCTCTTCATCTTGCCGCTGGGCAGCTCGACCATGCCGTAGGAGAAGTGCACCAGGTCCTTGCCCCAGGCGAAGCCGAGGCGGTCGAGCAGGATGCTCAGCACCTGGAAGTGATAGTTCTGCTCGTTGCCCACCACATAGACCATCCTGGAGATGGGGAAGTCGCGGTAGCGGAGCTTGGCGGTGCCGATGTCCTGTGTCATGTAGACGGAGGTGCCGTCCTTGCGCAGGAGCAGCTTCTCGTCGAGGCCGTTTTCGCGCAGGTCCGCCCACACGGAGCCGTCGTCGCGGCGGTACATCTTGCCCTCCTCCAGGCCCTTGAGCACGAGGTCCTTGCCTTCGAGGTAGGTCTGGGACTCGTAGTAGATCTTGTCGAAGTCCACGCCCAGGCGGCGGTAGGTCTGGTCGAAGCCGGCGTACACCCAGGAGTTCATGGTCTCCCACAGGTGGCGAACTTCGGGGTCGTTCTGCTCCCAGCGGCGGAGCATGTCGCGGGCCTCGAGCATGAGCGGCGCCTTGTCCTTGGCCTCGTCTTCGGTCATGCCCTTGGCCACGAGGTCGGCGACCTCGGCCTTGTAGTGCTTGTCGAAGAGGACGTAGAAGTCGCCGATGAGGTGGTCGCCCTTCTTGCCGGTGGACTCGGGGGTGCATCCGTCGCCCCACTTCTGCCAGGCGAGCATGGACTTGCAGATGTGGATGCCTCGGTCGTTGACGATGTTGGTCTTGACGACGCGGTTGCCGGCGGCCTCCAGGATGCGGCTCAGCGAGTATCCGAGCAGGTTGTTGCGGACGTGGCCGAGGTGGAGGGGCTTGTTGGTGTTGGGCGAGGAGTACTCGACCATCACCAGGGGAGCGTCCGGGGCTGGCGTGAGGATGCCGAAGTCAGGGTCGGCGGCGACGCGGAGGAGCTCCCCGGTCCAGTAGGCGGGGTCGATGGAGAGGTTGAGGAAGCCCTTGACGACGTTGTAGGCGCCGATGCAGTCGACGTTTTCTACGAGCCACAGGCCGATGGCCTGGGCGGTGTCTTCGGGCTTTGCCTTGGAGGCACGCAGGAAGGGGAAGACGACCACGGTGTAGTCGCCATCGAAGCCCTTGCGGGTGGCGCCGGGCATGGCGCTCTGTATGTCTGTGTCCGCGCCGTAGAGGGCCTTCACGGCCCCGGCGACGCCTTGTGCTATCTTATCTTCTATCTTCATTTTCGTGTCAAAGATCCAATTCCATGAATTGCAGGGTACAAAGATAATGCCAAAATCGCTAACCGCCAAGGGAATGCCGGAAAATTATAGTGCGGTACTCCCCATTTTTCGACAGGGGAGTGAATTTCAAAAATTTCAGGACAAAGAGAGAAGCGTCGGAGGCCGTCTCCTCCTCTTTGCTCCGACCTTGACAAGTCAGGCTTTTCGGTTTCTTGTCCACCACAAAGTTAGACCTTTTGCCATTGTCCGCCAAATTTTCAGGCGATTAAACCGCAGGGGCGGTTGGCCGGTGAACACGGCCATGGTATTCTCTTCGGCATCGGTCTGATAACCTTGTATTTTGAATTTCATCGTTTCGATCTTTTTTGGGGAGATAAACAAGCCTCAAATGACTTGTACCCGATTTGAGGCTTTCGGGTACACGTCGAGACCGTTATGTACCCGATTTGAGGCTTTCGGGTACATATCCATTTTGTCATGTACCCGAATCCTGCTTTTTAGGGCACATTAGGATTAACCGATTCGATAGCTTCCACCGGAATACTCGATTTCTCTCCTTGTGATAAAAAAAGATTCATGAGTGCCGTGTTGATATAGTAATTACTACGCCCCATTTTTATCTTCTCCAATAACCCTAAAGAGACGATTTTGTCAAGATACTTGGCTGCCGTTTTTCTCTGAACCATCATGTCCTTCTCCATAAACTCGATCTTGGTATAAGGATGGAAGAACAGATTATTAAGTAATTCATGCTTGTATTGCTGCCCAAAAGCAGGGCGAAGAATATTCTTGAACTGACTCATCAGCTCAGACATGCTCTTGACCAAACGAATGGTATCCCTGGCGGTCTCCTCGACACCACGCAGCATGAAAAGAATCCATTCAACCCAGGCATCCGTGTTATCGGGGGCGTTATCGCGGACCGCTTGAATCAGAGAGTAATATTCATTTTTGTTATGAGTAATGTAACGGCTTAAATAAAGGATGGGTAAGTCGAGCAAGTCATTTGTCACCAGATACAGTATTGCAATAATACGTCCTGTTCGGCCATTACCGTCGTAGAAAGGGTGTATGCTCTCAAACTGGTGATGTATGATTGCCATCTTGATAAGGGGGTCAACTTCATGCATATTCGGATCATTGATGTATTGTTCCAAGTTTGACATGAATCTGATTACATCTTTCCCGTCTTGGGGAGGCATGTAGACTGTATCTCCGCGAGAGGATTTAAGAATGGTTCCAGGGACTGTCCTGAACCCTGCGCTGTTATTTTCCAGTTCCTGTTGAATGGCCTTGATTTCTTTTAGGGTCAGCAACTTGTGGTTACGTACCATGCTGAACCCTTTTTGCATGGCTTGGCGATAGTTAAGCACCTCTTTTGTAGCGGCATTGATAACATGACCCTTCATGTCAAGATCCGCCTGATATAACTCATCGGAAGTTGTAACGATGTTTTCCACTGCTGAACTGTCAAGAGCCTCTTGTAGCACCAGTGAGCTAAGAAGGATATTCTCGTTGGGTATTTTCTGAGCTACGCCGTTAAGTTCGGCCAAAGCACGGCTTGCCCTCGTCAACTGACGAAGCACTTCCTTGGTTTCAAGGTCAAACTCAAGCGGAAGGGTGGGTATATTGTATGGTTTTGTCATATGTTACATAGTGAACGTCTGGAAGTTTATAGTAGTCCCCGTTTTTCGACAGGGAAGTGAATTTCAAAAATTTCAGGACAAAGAGAGAAGCGTCGGAGGCCGACTCCTCCTCTTTGCTCCGACTTTGACAAGTCAGGCTTTTCGGTTTCTTGTCCACCACAAAGTTAGACCTTTTTCCATTGTCCGCCAAATTTTCAGGCGATTAAACCGCCGTAAAAGTATTCAGGCGGGTTTGATGACGCGCATGCCGAAGCGGCCGCGGGCCACGGAGACGGTCATGCGGTCTCCCTCCTGTACGGATTCATATTCCTTTTTTGAGGTGTCGTAGCTGAGCCGGTAGCCTGAATCAAGGCAGAGGCAGAGGGTATAGCTTGTGCTGTCTTTGGAAGTCGAGATTTTCTTGGCATAGAGTGTGGCCGGCTCGTAGCGTATGTCATCGGCCAGCCAGTAGTTGAGACTCAGAAACAGGGCCAGCACTAACGCTGCGACAGAGAGAATCAGGGTCAGGATATAAACCGGCGCGGACGACTCGAAATATAGCAGGGCCATTGAGCCTCCCGTCGCAATCAGGGCCGCCGTGGTCATCCATCCCTTGAAATCTATGTTGCGCCCGGCAAAGCAGACTATGGCCGCCAGCCAGTATAAATTCAGAGCGAAACAGAGCCACGCCAGCCTTGCAAGCGTAGAGACGGGGCCGCGGTCCACGTCAATGCCCAGCAGGCCGTGTTGCTCATATACATTTATGGTCTTCGGATATGTTTCCTGAAAATAATCGTCCCCAGTAACCTCCACGCGCTCTATTCTTGATTCGGGAGTGCGGTATAGGGCGTAGTAGTGTTGGTATGTCCGGCCTCGGCGCGTATGTGTGGTGGTCTGCTCTTTCCTGATGAAGTCGCCCCGGTAGCTTCGCACGGGTGTCCCGTCGGTGAAAGTGAAGTCGAGCAGGAAATAGAGGCTGACGGCGACCATGCAGGCGCTCACGCCGATTCTGATAAAGGCCGGTATTCTCCTGAAGCTCAGGGCGGCGGACAGGATAATGCTTACCAACAGGAAGATGTTGGCGATGTCTGCGATATCGCCGAGCATCCTTTTGAGGCAGAAGAAGGCGGTCAAGGAGGCTATGGCGGCGGCTGCGCAGCAGAACCGGGTCGTGGAATCGGGCAATTTGGCTCTGACGGGCTCTGTTTCGGTGTCGGTCAGTGTATAGTCATCCATAGGTAGGGATTTTGTGCAAAGATAGTGATAAAAATGCAAACGGCGCGCCGGGGATGCCGACGCGCCGCGGAATCTTGTGCTTATGGGGTTCCTGGGTCTACTGGGGCCACTGAGGCGCAGCCTGCTTGTTGGCCACATTGACCCTATACAGACCCTATACAACCGGGTCGTTGCGCTCTTAGCAGCCGAACTTGGAGAAGTCGGTCTGGGACATGTCGCCGGTCTGCATGAAGGTCTCGTGCATGGCGAAGGCGGCGGGCAGGGTGTGCGGGATGTGGAGTTTGTTGTGGCACAGGTGCAGGTAGTCCCACATCATCTCCTTGTACATGGGGTGCACACAGTTCTCGATGATGCACTCGGCACGCTGCATGGGGTCCTTGCCTCGCAGGTCGGCGACGCCCTGCTCGGTGGCCAGGATCTTGACGCTGTGCTCGGAGTGGTCGAGGTGGCTGACCATGGGCACGATGGCCGAGATCTTGCCGCCCTTCTGGATGGAGGGGCAGGAGAAGATGCTCAGGTAGGCGTTGCGGGAGAAGTCGGCGGAGCCGCCGATGCCGTTCATCATCTTGGAGCCGAGCACGTGGGTGGAGTTGACGTTGCCGAAGATGTCGGCCTCCAGGGCGGTGTTCATGGCAATCAGGCCGAGTCGGCGCACGATCTCGGGATGGTTGGAGATCTCGCCGGGGCGCATGATGATCTTGTCGCGGAAGTAGTCTATGTTGTCCATGAAGCGGAGCATGGCTTCGTCGGAGAAGGTCAGTGCGCAGGTGGATGCGAACTTGCACTTGCCCTCTTCCATGAGCGTCAGCACGGCGTCCTGGATTACCTCGGTGTACATCTCGAACTCGGGCACTTCGGGGTTCTCGCCCAGGCCGAAGAGTACGGCGTTGGCCACGTTGCCGACGCCGGACTGGATGGGCAGGAACTCCTTGGGGATGCGGCCGAGGCGCATTTCGTCGACCAGGAAGTGGCATACGTTGTCGCCGATGCGCTGGGTGATCTCGTCGGGCGCGGTGAAGGGCTTGATGCTCTCGGAGGCGTTGCTGGGCACGATGCCCACGATCTTGGCCGGGTCGATCTTTAGGACGGTGGAGCCGATGCGGTCGCTGGGCTTGTAGATGGGAATCTCGCGGCGGTGGGGGGGATCCAGGGGCACGTAATTGTCGTGGAAGCCGCGGAACGAGGTCTTGTAGTAGGAGCTGTACTCGATGATGACCTTCTTGGCCATCATGGCCAGGGTGGGGGCCATGCCCATGCCGGCGCCGAGGATGAAGTCGCCGTTGGGGCTCATCTCGGTGACTTCGATGACGGCCACGTCGATGTCGCCGTAGAAGCCGTAGCGCATGTCCTGGCTCAGGTGGCTCAGGTGCGTGTCGAAGTAGTGCATATGGCCCGTGTTGGAGAGCTTGCGCGAATCCGGGTGGCTCTGGTAGGGCGTACGCAGGTTGATGGCGTCGACGCGGCTCAGCTCGCCGTCCACGTGGTCGTTCGTCGACGCGCCGGTGAAGAGGTTGATCTTGAACTCTTCGCCTTTCTCATGGAGTTCCTTGGCCATCTGGGCCAGGGCAACCGTTACAACTTTCGGCGTGCCGGAGGCGGTGAAGCCCGAAAAGCCCACATTGTCCCCGTTTTTGATGACGCGGGCCGCCTCTTCTGCCGTGATGAAAGGTATGCTCATTTTGTAACGTTAGATTTTAATGGTAATTTTGCGCAAAATTAGGTATTTTTTGTGGAACTCAAGTATGAACGGACCGGAAAAATCATTGAGATTTGAAAAAAAATGCACACCCTCGCTGAATGTGCGCATTGAAACTTATGGTTGCCAGATGAATGTGGCCGACTCCGAGCTGGTTGCATCTCTCTTGTATTCAGCTGGTTACGAACTGCTCGGCGCTGACGCGCCCGACGATTCGGCCGATGCGGTGGTCATTAACACGTGTTCCATCCGCGATAATGCCGAGCAGAAGATTTACGGGCGCATTTCGCGCTGGAAGGCTCTGAGCCGCCGGCTGGGGCGCCGCATCATCGTCGCGGTGGTGGGGTGCATGGCCGAGCGGCTGCAGCGGAAGCTCATCGAGGACTACGGGGTGGACGTGGTGGCCGGCCCGGACGCCTATATGTCGCTGCCGGAGCTGATGGACAGCGCCCGCGCCGGACGCGCCGCCATGGACGTGGAGCTTAGCCTGACGCAGACTTACGCGGGCGTGATGCCCCGCCGCGTGGGCGGAAACAGGATTTCGGGATTCGTCTCCATCATGCGCGGCTGCAATAATTTCTGCACATACTGCATCGTGCCCTACACGCGTGGTCGGGAGCGCTCGCGCGACCCGCAGAGTATCCTGGCCGAGCTGGCCGACCTGCGTGCCAAGGGATACCGCGAGGTCACGCTGCTGGGCCAGAACGTGAACTCGTATTCGTATAAGGAGGGGGAGAGGGAGATCGGCTTCCCGCAGCTGCTGGCGATGGTGGCGGAGGCGGCGCCGGACATGCGCGTCCGCTTCACTACGTCGCACCCCAAGGACATGAGCGACGAGACGCTGCGCGTCATGGCCGCCCACACCAACATCGCCCGGCACATCCATCTGCCGGTGCAGAGCGGCTCGGACTCGGTGCTGAAGGCCATGAACCGCAAGTACACACGCGCCTGGTACCTGGACCGCGTGGACGCCATCCGGCGCATACTGCCCGGCGCCGGGCTGTCGACGGATATGTTTACGGGGTTCCATGGCGAGACGGAGGAGGACTTCGAGCAGACTCTAAGTCTGATGCGCGAGTGCCGTTTCGACTCGGCGTTCATGTTCAAGTACTCCGAGCGGCCCGGGACGTTCGCCTCCAAGCACCTGCCCGACGACGTGCCGGAGGAGGTGAAGATTGAGCGGCTGAACCGGATGATAGAGCTGCAGAACGAGCTGTCGCTGGCCTCGAACCGCGCCGACATAGGCCGGGAGTTCGAAGTGCTGGTCGAGGGGCCGTCGAAGCGCGACCCGGAGGAATACTTCGGCCGCACGCCGCAGAACAAGGTGGTGGTGTTCGCCCGGGGGGACGCACGTCCCGGCAGTCTGCTGCGGGTGCGCGTCACCGACGCCAGCTCCGCCACGCTGCGCGGCGAGCGGGTGTGCTGAGAAATGTAGGGACGCACGGCCCGTGCGTCCGTCCGGGAGCGGGTGATGCCCCGCGCTGAGGCGGGCGCCAAATGCAAAGGAAATGTTCCAGGAGGCCCGGCTGGCGTAGCCGGGTCTTTTACTTTGCCTGCACCTTACGGGCGACACCGCCACACCTAACTATATATAGGGCGGGTGAGAGGGGCAGGAAGTGGTCGTCGGAGGGGACGGCGAGGGTGGCGGTGCGAAGTCCGTCGGCGGTGTAGACTTCCACGCGCTGGCCGGAGAGGCCGAGGATGCGGACGCCGCCGGGCACCGCTTGGAGAGCTGAGTGCTGAGTGCTGAGAGATGAGAGACCGGTGGTGCCGGACGCATTGTCGGAGAAGGGAAGGAGGGCCGAGAGGCGCAGGCCGGTGCCGTCGGGAGCTATCTCCACCTCTGCCTGGGTGCCTGAGAAGCCGGGGCGCGGCGTGAAGCGGTAGGTAAGGGTACGGCCTTCGGCGGCGGGGATGGCCAGGGTGGACTTGGCGTCGTCGGGCTGCACGTCGATGGCCTTGGCGCCGATGGCCACGCTCATGGACGGGATGGTGAGCGAGACGGGCGCGGAGCCGGTGTTGACGAGCTCGGCGCGGAAGATGTACTCCCGGCCTACTGTCAGGGCGGCGGGGAGGCTGGACCAGTCGAGCAGCAGGGCGCCAGGACGCGAGGGGACGATGGCGTATTCGCCGATGCGCAGGATGCCGGAGCGGAGGGTGAGACGGAAGGTGGCGGCGTCGCCGGCGCGCACGAGGCTGTCGGGTACCGGCACCACGACAGTATGCCACTCGTCGTCGGTGAACTGAGAGTCGCGACTTGTAGGGATGCACCCTGGAGCATCCGTGAGATTCAGGAGCAGCGATTTGCGTCCGTCGGTGAGGATTTCGAGGTCGGCCATGGCGCCTGGCGTGGCACGGAGGCGCAGGAGCAGCTGGACGGGCGTGGTGTGGGTGAAAGAGGGGAGAAGCAGGTAGCCGGTCTCTTCGAGGAGCATGGCGCGGCTGTGCGGGCGCGATGGGTCGATTCCCTCCTGCTCGTAGCTCAGCTTGAGGCTGTCGGAGATGGCCACAGGGAACAGGTGCCGCACTTCTGGCCGGAACTGTTCGCGCAGGGGGGCGGCCAGCGGCTCTCCGGTGAGGCTGACTGTCTCCGTACCCCGACCCGCTCCGTAAGTGTTGAATGGCGTCACTCGCCAGCGGATAGCTGAGAGCTGGGAGCTGAGAGCTGAGAGACAGGGAATAGTGGCGAGTTGAGAGGTAACGGTGTCGGCGACGAGCCACGATTTGCCATCGGGGGTGTATTCTATGGCGTAGCTGATGGTGGAGGGGTCGGCGTATGCGCCGTGGCGGCCGACGGTGTCGGGTTGCCAGTGCAGGTGCACTCCGAGATTGTCGGCGGTGGGGAGGGCCTCAAGCGAGAGGAGCCGGGTGGGGGCGTCGGTGCCGCCGTAGACCGTGTCGCAGCCCTCGGGGCCCCAGCCTACCCAGTTGCCGCAGGTGGCGCTGACGGGCGTCGCACCCTGCGGCACGCGCAGCCGCACGTTCAGCGTGTCTCCCGGCAGGCCGTAGGCGCTGACGGTGTCGACGGGGGAGGTCAATCGCACGCTCAGCCCCTCGTTCTCCCACAGCCGCATGCCGGCCATGTTGACCTTGGGCATGGCTATCTGGACCTGCGCCAGGCTCTTCGGAGAAGGTATGGGCACGGCTCTTACTGCCGGTGCGGCCGGACCGTTGGCGGGGTGGTCGGTCTCGCGGATCTCTATTCTTCCGACGCGCACCGAGTCGGCGAGCGGCACCACCGTCAGGTAGTGCTTGCCGAAGCCCTGCGGCACTGCGTAATAGCTGAGAGATGAGAGCTGAGAGCTGAGAGATGTTTCAGACCCGAGGGCTGTGGAATCGCGGCCCCAGAGGAGGCGGTATGGGCCGTCGGCCTCGACGTCGATGGCGAGAGCGGGTATTTGGTTCTCCACCCACACGGGTCCGAAGAGGGTGGGGGAGTTGAGAGTTGATGGTTGAGAGTTTAGAATGGCTGGCAGGTCGGGAGCGTCGTGGTCCCGTAAGGTGTCTATCTCGATGCTCTCGATGACGACGCCGTCGCGGTTGTCGCCCTCCAGGCGCAGGGCCAGGAGGGTCTGTCCGTGGTCGTCGCCGGCGTAGAATGTGGCGGTGCGGGAGCGGGTGCCGCGGCAGAGCATCTCGTAGCAGGTGAAGAAAGGCTCGAAGAAGTCGGGCTGGTCCACGGGGCTGTGGAGCAGGGTGACGGTGGCCGGCGCCGGGCCGGTGCCACGGTAGTGCACTGCCACGTGGACACCCTTCTGCCGGGGCGTGCGGAAGGGCGCGTGGGAGAGTATCAGCGTGTCTCCCGACTGCAGCAGCGAGTCGACGGTAATGACGCACGGCAGCTCCAGCAGCGAGTCCTCGGAGGCGGCGATGTCGAAGCGGCGCACGTGCAGGCCGTCGCCGTTGGCGCCTACGTAGCGTATGGCAGCGCGGTAGGGCACGGTGTCGGTGAGCTTGATCAGGGCCCGTTCGCGTCGCCAGCCCTCCTTGCGGGCAGGGTGGGTGAGCACCACCTGCCAGAGGGCCGGGTCGACGCCGTCAGGTCCGTAGCGCACCTCGTACTTCTCGGCCAGGGACGGGTTTTCTGAGCGCACGTCGAAGTCGAGGGCGTAGCTGCCGGACTTGGCGCGGAACGGTGGCAGCAGCAGGTAGTCGTCGGAGCGTGCGCCGAGCGGACCGGCGACGGCGAAGTCGGCGCTGTCGGGGCGGTAGCGCCAGGAGATGCCGTCGCCGTCGGCGTCGAGGAGGGCGAACTCCGAGGCTTCGCCCGGCGTCGGGGCAAGCGTCAGAGGCAGTCGCCGTACGTCGCCCTGCGTCTTTTCTACGCGGAACTCGCGGCAACGCAGCTCCATGCTGCCCGCTTTCGAGGATATGTGTAAAACAGGATAATATATGCCTGCTTTGGAACAATGAAAGGTGGTGCCGAGCGTGGCGTAGGCATCGGCGGTCAATTGAGAGCTGAGAGTCGATAGCTGAGAGTTTACGATACCGGCCACGGACTGGGCGGTGGCGAATCCCACGGAGAGCACCTGCGGCTCGCGGCCGCGCATGGCCTGGAAGTGGAGGCGGTAGTGGCCGGTGTCCGTAAGCTCCACCGGCGGCAGGAAGAGATAGTCGTCGGCGTCGTTGTCGTTACCCTCGTAGACGACCGATGGCCCCTGGGCGGAGAAGTGCCAGGAGTAGCCGTCGGCGTTGGCGTCGATTACTCGGCAGCGCTGCATGTCAGGGGCCGCGTCCGGCCCGAAACGGTAAGTGGAGTCGGTGGTGCCGAGGCGAGGAATGTAGGGACGCACGGCCAGTACGTCCGTGGGGGTCCCTGACAGGGCAGTGGCGTCCGCGCCCGAAGGCAGCAGGCACGCCAGCAGGCCGAGTAGAAGGCTCAGCGATGTATATCGTCGGGAATGGATTCCCAGGTCAGGTCTGTTCATTTTCCGCCGCAAAGATACGAATTTTTCGTTGAACGGTGACCAAGGAAAGGTGGATAATGTAGACGGATGCAAAAATTAATGTGCATTATTTGTTGTTAATCGCGCTTTTTTCATTATCTTTGCGGCGAGAAAAAATGCTTACCTTAGGAATCTACCTATTTTCGGCACACTTTTCAATAACTAACCAATACATTTCATTTACTTATGGCAAACCACTATCTTAGTGTGATAGCCCTGGCATTGGCCGGCACGCCATGCCTGGCTGCGGGCCCGAACCCGGGGGCGACACTACCCGTGTCGCCCCCGGCCAAGGCGTTCGCCGCCGACAGCGTCCAGGCGCCTGCTGCAAGGCAGGGGACCCGGGCTGTCCACGAAGCCCTCGAGAGGGAGACCTCCGAGACTCTCGCCGCCAAGGAGGCCCAGCTCGCCGGACGCTTCCTGACACAGTTCGCCGATGCCCCCGAGGGCACCCGGCCCGACCGTATGGCTCCAGCAGCCAGCCTCGGCAGCCTCGCCGCAGGCAAGACTTCCCGCACGGCCGCGCCCTTGCAGCGCAAGGCCTTCCACATCCCCGGCGACTCCCTGCAGATGATCGCCAAGGACCACAGCTTCAACGGCTCGCTGTACATCGCCCAGGTCACCGCCAGGCAGGACGGCGACTCCATCGCCCTGGAGAACCTGTACAACTGGGGCTCCCAGGAGGGCTTCCGCGCCCCCCGTGCCTTCGTGGCCGACAACGGGGCCGTAACCATCCCGGCCCAAAAGGTCATGGACCACAAGACCTACGGCGAAATCTGGATCGCTCCCATGAGGCAGCAGAACGGGACCATCATATACTCCTTCGACCCCATCACGGGCCAGATGGACGCCTCCGGCAACATCACCGTGGGCGGCTGGGGCCTGTTCGTCCCCGCCGGCGACCGCAAGAACACGCTGTTCAACGCTTTCTCCGGCTCCGAGATCAAGCCGTGCAACGCCACCTACGCCTCCCGCCGTGCCAATAACGATGACACGGTGACGGGCTATGCCCTCATCGAGCAGACCTCGGCAGGAGAGCTGGCCCTCTACAACGTGGCCGGTGGCGGCTACGGCGAGGTGCTCTACGCCCGCATGACTCCGCAGAAGACCGCCCTCATCTCCCCCCAGAAGGTCTTCACCAATCCCATGCTCGGCGAGTTCTACTGCTACCCGGCGCAGTACACCTCCGACGGCAAGGCCCAGGTCGACACCAAGGGCAATATCACCCTGTCGGTCGCCGACGGCGGCTTCACCCTGTCACCGTGGGCCATCACCGCACGCGGCGCCACCAACTACGCCGCAGCCTTCTACCTCAACACCGTCATCACCAGCTCGTTCAAGCCCGCCTGGCCAGAGAGCCATGCCGTCACTTTCGCCGGCAAGGGCACCCAGGCCGAGCCTTACAAGCTCGCCTCGGCCAATGACTTTGCCGTGCTGGCCGAGAAGGTCAACGCGGGCGACCAAGGCTATGCATCCGCATACTACGAGTTGGGCGGCGACATCGACTGGTCGGCCCTCAGCTATGCATTCGTGCCCGTCGGCACCGAGGCTAATCCCTGGGCCGGACATCTCGACGGCAAGAACCACACCATCAGGAACTTTACGGTCAACGGACGCGGCTTCATGCAGGCCGCCCTGTTCGGTTATACCGGCCCCGGCTCCACCATCAGCAACCTGAACATGACCGACGTCAAGGTCGAGACCACCGGGCGCTATGCCGCCTGCGTGGCTGCCCAGTCTTGGTCGACCATGACCAATGTAAAGGCCGAGGGCACCGTCACCAGCCGCGGCGAGTGCGCGGGCGGCCTGACAGCCTGGTCTTCGGCACCCGTCAGCGAGGGTTCCTTCTCCGGCACCATCACCTCCGGAGGCACCGTCGGCGGCATTGCCGGCGAGGCTTACGCCTCCATCAGCCACAGCCGCGTCAACGCCAACCTGGCCGCCGTCGGCTACATGAGCACCATGTATAAATATGTGGGCGGCATTGCCGGCACCGTCATGTACAGCGCCAACGTCATGCTCCCTGTCTCCGTCACCGACTGCTATGTGCAGGGTCAGGTCAGCGACAACCTCGGCTATGCCAACGTGGGCGGCATCACCGCTCTGCTGGCAAACGGCGCCACCATAGCCCGCTGCTTCAACACCGCCTCCATCAGCGCCAAGCGCGTTGCCGGAAGCGAGTCCGACAACCCCGCCGCAGGCATCGTGGCCTGGTCGCGCGAAGGCTCCGTGACCGATTGCTATAACGCCGGCACCGTAGTCAAGTCCGGTAACTCTGAAATGGTCGGCGGCATCGTCGGCTATCTCAGCGTCGGTTATCAGTACTCCACCGATTCCGGCACCTCCATGCTCTATCAGACCGAGGTGCGCAACTGCTACAACTCCGCTCAGGTCATCTCCTCCGAGGCAGTGGCCGACAAAGGCGTGTTCGGCTCCACCTACTACCGCGAGGGCTTCGACCCCATCGGCGCCTGCATCTTCAACTGCTACACCGACTATCAGGTGCTCGGCCTGCGCGGCAGCAAGTATGGCCTCTCCACCGCCTCACTTACCTCCGGACAGCTCCCCAAGGATTTCAGCGCCGACGTGTGGCAGGCAGCCAAGGGGCATTATCCCACCTTGCGCACCATAGCCGACGACGTGGCCGTGCGCCTCTCCGGCGTAGCCATGACCATCGCCGAGGGTGAGACCTCCGCCAAGTTCAAGAGCCCGGCCGCACTGACCCAGGCCGAGGGCATTGAGTGGAAAATCGTCGATACCGAGACCAACGCATACGTCGACGCCACCGAAGCCCTTCAGATTTCCGGCTCCACCCTTTCGGTGCGCGACCATTACGCCAACGCTCTTGTCGTGGCCAAGACCCGCGAGGGTGGCAACGTGCGCATCTACCGCCTGGCCGTAGTGCCCAAGCTCTTTGACGGCGAGGGCACAGAGCAAAACCCCTACCTGGTCAAGAGCGTGGCCGACTTCCGCCTCCTCCACGAGGCTGTGGCCACCTATCAGCAGCCTCACGAGGGTGACTACTTCCGCATGACCGGCGACATCGACTTCGCCGTAGCCACCGGCTTCCGCGGCGTGGGTGCAGGCTATAACCCCGCCATCGGCTTCGGCGGCATCTTCGACGGTCAGAACCACACCATACGCAACCTGAAGATTCAGGCCGTGGCCTTCGACGGCGACGGCAAGGCCACAACCGACGGATCATACACCTACTCCGGCCTGTTCAACAATATCCTGGCCACCGGCGTGGTGCGCAACCTCAACATCGGCTCCGACTGCAGCTTCTCGCACTGGGGCCCCGGCGGCTCCGTTTCGGGCTACAACATGGGCCTTATCGAGAATTGCCGCAGCTATGCTCCGCAGTCGGCCATCACCGACTATGTGGGCGGCATCACAGGCTTCAACACCGGCACCCTGCGCGGCTGCTATAACGCGGGTGCCCTGACCCTGGGCCGCGTCTATGCAGGCGGCATCGCCGGCGCCAACACCGGCCGTATCGAGCTGTGCCAGAATGACGCCGACGTCACCGGCTCGGCCTTCAATGCCTTCATCACCTCCAAGACCCAGAATGCCATCGGCGGCATCGCAGGCGGCACCAACACCGATGCCAGTGTCATCATCTCCTGCCTCAACCAGGGAACCGTCACTGGTGCCCGTCAGGTGGGTGGCATCATCGGCGTCTGCAACCAGTCCGTCCTGCGCGGCAACATCAACACCGGTATGGTCAACTGCTGGCTCACCGACCCGACACAGGGTGCCATGGCCGGCAACCTCACCCGTCTGGAGGGTGAGAACAACTTCTTCGACGGGTCCGTAGTGGTGGCCGGCGCAGCCCTCTCTTCCGGCCGTCCCGGCTTCACCTCCCTCAGCACCGCCGAGCTCACCTCCGGCAAGGCTCCCGCCTCTCTGCCCGACGCCGACAAGTGGACCTTCGCAGCCAACGCCTATCCCGTGCTCAAGGCATTCGCCGACGAGCCTCTGGCCAAGTCCCTGCGCACCATGTACGTGGCCTTCGCCTCGGGCGAGACACGCGCCAATGTGCAGCGCAACACTCCGCTCTCGCCCGCTCAGGGCCTCACCTTCGCCCTGAAGGCCGACCAGAGCCTCTTCAGCGTCAGCGGCGGCAGCCTCAACGTCACTCCGGCCCAGGGGAACACCATCGGCCGCGACACCCTGAGCATCACCGCAGCCAATGCCGCGCGTCTGCTCCCGGTTCAGACCGTGCCCGTGCTCTTCGCAGGCGCAGGCACCGAGCAGAATCCCTATCAGATCAAGACTGTCGACGACATCAACCGTCTGTCGCAATTCATCTACGCCACCGGATTCGATTATGCCAATACCCACTTCAAGGTGATGAACGACATCACCTTCGCCGCCACCGATACCCTCAGCCCCATCGCCAAGGGGCAGGCGCATCAGTTCAACGGCGTCTTCGACGGCAACGGCAAGCGTATCTCTGGCTACAAGTATGAGAATACCGTCATCACCAACACCGCCTCCAAGCCGCACCCCATGGGCTATCCCGGCCGTTATATGGGCTTCTTCGGCAAAATCGGTTCCTCGGGCCGCGTCAGCAACCTGACCCTCGACGGCTCCATGAGCCTCTATGCATACGCAGGCGGCGTGGTCGGCGACCTGTACGGCACCGTCGAGAACTGTACCGTTTCTGGCAGCATCGCCTCCGTCAGCCAGGGCTATGCCGGCGGTATCGCCTCACGCGTATATGCCGGCGGCGTGGTGCGCGGCTGTACCTTCAAGGGTGCCATCACGGCCAAGACGGGCAATAACGGCGGCATCGTCTCCTACGCATACGCCGACGCCCTGATTGAGAACTGCACCATGGAAGGCTCCATCAGCGGCACCACCACCAACGGCGGTATCGTGGCCAGCCTCTACACCACCGTACGCGGATGTAAGACTACCAAGGATGCCAAGTTTACCGTAACCTCCACCTTGGGCGGCATCGCAGGGCAGGCCTACACCACCGCCCGCATCGAGGATTGCCACAACTATGCCGACCTGAAGGCTGCCACAACCTCTGTCAGCGACTTCTCCGGCATCCTGAGCAAGACCACAACCAAGGGTGTGGGTGTCTACATCCGCGGCTGCTCCAACCACGGCGACATCACCTCCAAAAGCTACACCTCCGGCATCGTGGGCCGACTGCTGCCTGGCAACTCCGTTGAGGATTGCGTCAACTACGGCAACATCACCTCCACCGGCGCCAGCCAGACAGGCGGCATCGTGGCCGGTTCCTCCAGCGCACAGACCGACTTCCCCGTAAGCATCAGCCGCTGCGTCAACTACGGTGAGATTCACGGCTTCGCCTCCTACATCGGCGGCGTGGCAGGTGAGGTCAACACCAGCTGTACCATCGACTCCTGCATCAACTACGGCAATGTCTTCTCCACCGCCACTTCGTCGCACATGGCAGTCGGCGGTGTTGCAGGCGTCACCCGTGGCCATGCCACCCGTTGCCTCAACGCAGGCACCGTTTCCACCGTAGGCCACGGCACCGGCGGTGTCACCGGTCTGGTACAGAGCGGCTCCATCGACCGTTGCGCCAACCTCGGCGATGTAGCCTCCACAGGCCAGTTTCCCACCTCGGGTAACAAGAACGGCATGGTCGGCGGCCTGATAGGCTACACCGTCACATCAGCCGCAGTGTACAACAGCTACTCCATGGGCGAGCTCAGCGGCCCCTTCAACATGGGCGGTCTGATTGGCCGTGCCGCCGCCAGCACCGGCACTCCCGACATACCCCTGGAGAACTGCTTCACCTTCGGCCGCCTCACCGTCACCGGCGAGGGCGACGACCTGGTAAGCGCCAACCTCTACGTGCGCAACTCCGGCGTCAATGTCGTATGGAAGAACATCTACTACAACTCCGACGTCAACACCACCGTCTACCGCTATGACCCGTCCGGCCGCGGCCGCTCGGAGCAGCAGCTGCAGACCGTGGAGCTCGGCGACGAGTACACCCTCGACCGCGCCATGCTCCCCCGCCTCAACTGGCTCGTGGGCAACGACGCCGCAGACTTGGCGGCCATTTCCCTGGCCTTCACCAAGGCCGAGGACAAGGCTTCCAACGTCAACGACGTCTTCTACGTCGGCTATCCCAAGGATGGCCTGCAGTGGGAGCTGAGCGATGGCCTCCGTATGTCCGTCAGCGACCCCGGCAAGGTATACCCCGTCAAGCTCGGCCCGGCCACCATCAGCGTCAAGAGCGCCGACGGCAAGTTCTCTCGCCTGTTTAACCTGGCCGTCAACCGCACCAGTGGAGTCGACGAATTCGGCATCGATGCTCCCGAGGTCGTCAGCACCGAGTACTTCGACCTGCAGGGCGCCCGTATCGTCAGCCCGGCACCTGGAGCCATTGTCATCGTCCGCACCGTCTACTCCGACGGCACCGCCACCACCGCCAAGCGCGTGGTACGCTAATCCATTATCCGGGGATTCCATATCCCTGGCGCCCGCCGCTGCATCTCACCGCCGCGGCTCCGACAAAAATCCCGGAAGCGTTTTCGCTTCCGGGATTTTTATGCTTATCCGCATTTCTCCGTAGAGGTTTGACGTTCTCGGTCAGGCGGTGCATTTCCCCGGTTACAGGAAGCGGTGGAGGTACGTACCCAGGGGTTCGGAGGGGTTCAGCTTCTTGGTGAGGCGGTATTTCGTGGCCTCGACGGTGCGCGTAGAGCGGTTGGTCATGGACGCGATGTCCTTGGTGGACAGGTTCATGGCGATGAAGGCGCACATCCTCAGCTCACCGGTGGTCAGAGACGGGTGTGCTTGGCACAGGGTCGCCACGTATCTCGGATGCATCCGGGCGAAATATCGGTCGAACGTCTCCCAGACGTCCTGCTGCAGCCGCACGCCCAGGATGTCGCGGCGCAGTGTCTCCATCTTCTCGTCGGTGTCGGCGCTGTCGTCGCAGAAATGGTCGCGGATGGTGCGCAGCGCCTCGGTGGTCCGGGCCAGTTGGAGCGCCGTAGAGGTCAGCTCGCGGTTCAGTTCCGGCAGGCAGGCGTCCCCGTCGTCCGCGCTGTTCCCCGTCGCCGCCTCTGCGCGTTTCCGTCGTCGGCGACGCCACACGAGTACACCCGCCACGCTCAGGAGCGCCGCGAGAGAGGACGCCGCCACGGTCCATATAACATAGGCCATTATATCCTCAAAGTTAGTAAATCCGTCGCTAACGCCAAAATCCACGGGAGACTTTATCCGGCAGCTGATTCAATTTTTTCAGGGCGTTTCTTATCCCGGACTCGCGTTCTTATTTATTTTGTGATTTGATTTATTGGACAATCGTCTAAAATATAACTTAACGCTATAGGTAGTGATTTAACCATACTTGATAAAAGTGCATTAAAGAGGAGAAAAACGAGAGGCAAGGATTTTAAATAGTTTTAGGAAATGGGAGAGTTAAGGTCACCTTCCTATTGCTGCATGAAAGTGCGGAGATACTCGGCCATGGAGAGGTCGTCGCTGAGAGATAGTTTCTTGTTTAGGCGGTAGCGGGCGGACTCTACGGTGCGCTGCGAGCGGCACAGCAAAGAGGCTATCTCATTGGTGGAGATGTTCATTATTATAAACGCCGCCATCTTAAGGTCGCCCTGCGTCAGATGCGGATGCCTTTGGCTGAGGTTGGTGAAGAAGTGTGGATGTACTTTCTCGAAATGGGTACGGAATACTTCCCAGTTACGGTCGGAAATCGGGATTGCCTGCAAAAGGGTGCGAATCTTGTTTAACTTTTCGCGGGGTGAAGAGGCTGTCTCGGCCGTAATCTCGCGCACCGATGCGAGCATCCCGTCGGCCTCCGCTTTCTTCATGCTCAGCGACACAATGCGGCGGTTTGCCTCGTCAAGTTCCTTTCCTGTCTTAGATTCCTGGCGGCAATGCCTGAGCTCGGCATCGCTGAAGCGTTGCAGCATGACTCCACGATGCTTGTGCTTGCGTTCGTTGCGCCGCCAAATCATTATGCCGCTATATACTCCGGCACCGAGAATCACCGCGAGGAAAGCCGCTATTACCCACCAATAGACTACCCTGCTGCCCGATGACTGACGCGACTGTTCCAGCTCCGCCATGCGAATCTCGAAGTCGGCGGTGACATCGGAAAGATCCGTGCTGCGTTCGTTGCGCACTGAGTCGAGCGTGGACATGGATAGAAAGAGAGCGTCGAAAGCCTCCTTATGCTTTCCCTGACCGTCGAGAGCGCGCCCCAACACCTCATACAGCAGTCCGCGGGTATTCTTCTGGCCGGTGATGAAAGTGTTCGGAATCTGTCGGCGGCATATCGCTTCCGAATCCTTGTATCGTTTCTGTTTCAACAACAGCAGGGCATAGTTGAACATTGCGCTTTCATAATTGATATTATAGATTATATCCTCGTCTTTCTCTTGCATGAATTGATTGTACAGCTCCTCCGCTTTTGCCGGTTCGCCCATATATTCCAGCAGATAAGCGAAGTTCATGTCGGCCATCTGCCTGTCGAGGGGAGTCACAGCCATTTGCTGTGTCTTCCTGCATTGCGCCAAAGCCTCGGGATACCTTCCCCGGCACAGGTAGAGAGCCGCTTTGTATAGTTCCACCGTAAGATGCAGATCTCCCCATTTCTTAGACTTTGGAGATCTGGACTTAAGCACACTGTCGGCCTTGACGAGATAGCGTTCGGCCATATTGTGCTGCCTCAGCAAATCGTAAGTTCTGTACACAAGCAGATAGGAATATGCATCGTGGTACCACAGAGAGTCAGGTTTCTCGGACGCAAAGATATTGAGTACGGTGTTCAGCGCCTTGGAATATTGCGCGGTGGCATTGTAGCACCATGCCTGCCAGTACAACGCTTTCAGACGTTCGTCGAGAGAGAGATTCTTTTGCTTCGCCAATTTCTCGAAACAGCGCAGGGCATCGTTGAAGCGTGTGGCCTTCATATAGAGATGACCTTTCTTGTTCAGGTGACGCGAGGCGAAGGAAGGGTCGAGCCGCTCAAGGGAATCTATGTATGGCACCCTGCGCATTACCGGCAGTTTCTCGTTTTGCATCTTGTTGAGGAAATACTGGCACTTGAGGTCTGTCGAGACGCTTCTGTCGGCTCTCAGGAGATAGGGACATGCGCAGACAAGGAGTAAACATAAAGAGACAGCGAGAGCGCGGCAGGTCTTTGCCGCCACTTCTGCCGCCATATGCCGCATCTTAAACGAGAGAGGTAACATAGTGCATATCAGTGTATTAGGATTCGTTGCAGTAGTTTATAAGTACACTTCATTTTGCAAAGATAGTAAATTTGCAGGATATGAATAGTGGTAGGAAGGAAAAATATAGGATAAATTTGCGAGCAAAGTGAAACAACAACATAACATCAATAATATATGCAGAAAAGCAAGTACCTCATTGCAGCGCTGATGACGCTGGGCGGACTGACTCTTTCGGCGCAGACCTTCCAGAGCGAGGGTCTGAGCTACAAGGTCCTGTCGGCCATAGAGCACACCGTACAGCTCACCGCCTCCAACGCCGCCAACCCTACTGAAGTGAACCTTCCCGACACCGTAGTATACGAAGGGATTAAGTATGCCCTGACCTCCATCGGAGAGAACGCATTCAGCAACAACAACAAGCTTGTCACGGTGACGTTGCCGGCCACCTTGCGCGATATACAGTACGGGGCCTTCTTTAAGACTCTGAAACTGCGCACCATCAACGCCCACAGCCCAAAGGCCCCGGACATCGAGGCTTCGCCTTTCGCCACTTCCGTTTTGGCCAGCGCCACGCTCAACGTGCCCGCCGGGACATGGTTCGACTATCAGTACAACTGGCGTCGTTTCCAGCGTGTATATGAATACGGCACCAAGCAGGGTGTGGTTGCTGACGGGCTGAAATACAACATCCTCTCGGAACAGGACCGTCTTGTCGGCCTTACCGGCAATTCCTATACCGGCGACGTCAACATTCCGGCCACAGCCACAATAGACGGCAAGGAGTACAAGGTTGTGGAGATAGGCTGTTATGCCTTCGACGGCGCCACGAGCATAACTTCGGTGACAATCCCCGCCACCGTGCTGGTGATAAACAACTACGCCTTCCGCAAGTCTTCCCTCCCGGCAGTGACCCTTCCGCAGGGACTCCGCATGCTCAAGGAAGGATGCTTCGAGTACACACCCCTCACCACCGTGACTATCCCCCAGCGAATACAGCGTGTGGAGAACCTCGTCTTCGCCTACTGTGACAAGATGACGGAGGTAACCCTTGGCGACAGCGTCAACTACCTCGGCAATTCCGCCTTCGGTTCCAGCCCTAAGCTGCAGAAAGTCCATGGCGGCGACAAGGTGACTCTCATCATGGAGTCCGTGTTCCTCAACGATACCAGCCTCACCACTGCGGCCTTCCCCAACGTAGTAACCATAAAAGGTGCCGCCTTCCGCAACACCGCCGTCAAGTTCACCTTCCCCAAGAGCCTGAAAAGCATTGACCTCCAGGGCTTCATGGAGTGCCGCGGACTTACCGAAGTAGTACTCCCCGACACCATGGATCTCGTTGGCTCTACGGCTTTCGCCTCTTGCCCGAACATGACTAAGATTACGTTCCCCAAAGTAGCGAAATGCAAGCTCGCCAGCTCCGGCATCCTGCAGAACAACCCGAAGCTCACCGAAGTGGTGCTTCCGCAGAACATCACCGCGATTCCTATGTCTTTACTGGCAGGCTGCACGGCGCTGACAACCTTCACCGTTCCCTCATACATAAAAGAGCTGAAAGGTTCCACCTTCATGCGCTGCACGGCGCTCAAGAGCGTCAAGCTGCCTGAGGGCCTCACCGCCATCGGTGGCGCCACTTTCTCAGGCTGCTCAGCCCTTACCGGCGTGGACCTGCCCGAAAGCATCACCTCGCTTGGCGGCACCATCTTCCTGAACTGCACAGCGCTCCGCTATGTCAAGCTGCCGTCCAAGCTCACAGCCTTAGGTGCCGGCACCTTCAACAACTGCACTGCGCTCGACTCCGTAACCTTCGGCCCGAACATCGCCACCATGGGACAGTCCACCTTCTTCGGATGCTCAAACATCAAGAGGGTGATTCTACCCGAAAAGCTGACCATGCTGCCCAACTTCACCTTCAAGAACTGCACCTCGCTGGATTCCGTATACATTCCCCGTACCGTAGCATCGCTCGGCAACCAGGTCTTCAACGGCTGCTCAAAGCTGCCTTCCGTAACCCTGCGTTCCAACGTCTCCAAAATCGGAACGCTCTGTTTCGTAAGCTGCACCAACCTCAAGACCCTGCGTGTTAACGCCATCACTCCGCCCACCGTAGACTCCACCACTTTCGATGCCGACGTCCTCGCCAAGACCACTCTGGTAGTACGCCATGAGGCTGCCTCGGCTTACCGCACAGCCGACGTATGGAAACAGTTCAATTCCATCACCCTTGGCGTGAATGCAATCAGCGCCGAAGACGCCGAAATGCCCATTACCATAATGCCGGGCGCAATGGAAGTTCCGGATGGTGCCGAGGTCTACAACCTCTACGGCATGCGCATGAACCCTGCTTCCTTGGCAAAAGGAATATACATTGTCCGCTATGGCCGTCTCACCCGCAAGGTGATGGTGCCGTAAAATCCGACAAGACATACCATGAATCAACGCCACCGCGTTCCTTTCCGGAGCGCGGTGTTTTTCGTGGAAGCCGTCATTTTAAGAGCTTGCTTAATAACGCGAGTTCGGGATAAGGACCGCCCTGAAAAAGTTGTGTCCATTGCGCGGAAGCGTCCACAACGTTTTTCCGTGCAATGTGCATTGTGCTTTGTGCATTTTTTAGTAATTTTGCGGCAATGATTGAGATTATCAACTTCGAGGACCGTCCGAGCCTCGTCAACGTCTATATGGCGGAGCTGCGCGACGTGCGCATCCAGGCCGACCCGCTGCGCTTCCGCACCAACCTGGAACGCATCGGCCAGATCATGGCCTACGAGATCAGCCACCGCCTGGAATACGTGGAGAGCGACGTCGAGACGCCCCTCGGCACCGCCCGCTGCCGTCGTCCCGCCCAGGAACCCGTGCTCGCCACAATCATGCGCGCCGGAATACCATTCCACCAGGGCTTCCTGAGCTACTTCGACTACGCTGAGAACGCTTTTGTGAGCGCCTACCGCCGCTACAAGGAGAAGGGCGACACCTTCGACGTCCTCATCGAATACCTCGCATCCCCCGACATCGAGGGCAAGACGCTGGTAATCGCCGACCCCATGCTTGCCACCGGCGCCAGCATGGAGCTCGCCTACCGCGCGCTGCTCGGCAAGGGAGAGCCGGCCCACATCCACGTCGCCTCCGTCATCGCCTCCCGCCAGGCCGTCGACTACGTCGCCGGCGTCTTCCCGCAGGAGAAGACCACCATATGGTGCGGCGCCATCGACCCCGAAATCAACGCCCACTCATACATCGTCCCAGGTCTGGGCGACGCCGGCGACCTCGCCTACGGCAAGAAACTCTGACCTGTCATGGTACTGCGCGGCGCCGAGATTCTCAACTTCAAGAATATCGCCGAGGCGAGGCTCGACTTCTCGCCCAAGGTGAACTGCGTCCTGGGCCGCAACGCCATGGGCAAGAGCAACCTGCTCGAGGCCGTCCACTTCATGAGTTTCATGCGCGGATTTCGGGCTCTCCCGGACAGCGAGTTCATGCGCCACGGCCAGGAGACGACCCTGCTCAAAGGTGACTACCTGGCCGACAGCGGCACCACCCTCAGCCTGTCGGTGGGCATGACGCGCGGCCGCCGCAAGTCCGTGCGTGCCGATGGCAAGGAGTATCCCCGCATCGCCGCCCACATCGGCCGCCTGCCCCTGGTGCTCGTCGCCCCGCAGGACACCGCCATAGTGCTCGGCGCCGGACAGGAGCGCCGCCGCTTCATGGACATGGTAATCTCGCAGGCCGACGGCGCCTACCTCCAGCACCTCATGCACTACACTCGGTCGCTGGAGAGCCGCAACCGCATGCTCCGCTCCGGCATCCGCGACGCCCTGCTCTACGAGAGCGTGGAGCAGCCCCTGTGCCAGGCCGCCGCCGCCATACACTCCGTCCGCCGGCAGTGGGCCGAGGCGCTCGCGCCCATCTTCAGCCGTTACCACCGGGCGCTCTCGGCCGGCGCCGACGACGTCGCCATCCGCTACAGGTCCGCCCTCAACGACGCCGCCATGCCCGAAATCCTCGAGAGTCACCGCCAGCGTGACGCCATCCTCGGCTACACCTCCCAGGGCGTGCACCGCGACGACCTCGAGGCCATGCTCGGCGACCATCCGCTGCGCGGAATAGGCAGCCAGGGGCAGCTCAAGACCTTTACGGTGGCCCTGAAGCTGGCCGTGTTCGACTACCTGCGCCAGGCTCGCGGCGAGACTCCCATCCTGCTGCTCGACGACATCTTCGACAAGCTCGACGCCTCCCGTGTGGAGCACATCCTCTCCGTCGTCGGACCCGACTCCGGCTTCGGCCAGATCTTCATCACCGACACCAACCGCGAGCACCTCGACCGCATACTGTCAGGCATCGACGGCCATCTCCTCTTTCAGGCCGAAAACGGCGCCTTCGCACGAATCTGACACGGACATGAAACGTACTCACCCCGTAACGCTCGCCTCCGTGCTCGACGGCATCATGGACAGCCGCCGCCTCCGTTCGCGCCTGACGCAGCGCCAGGCCGTCGCCCTCTGGCCACAGATCGCCGGCGAGGCTGTAGCCCGGCAGGCGCAGGCCCTCGACATAGACCGCGGCACTCTCCACATACATTGCGACATCCCCGTGCTCCGGCAGGAGATTCTCATAAACTCCGGCACCCTCATCGCCCGCATCAACGAGCAGTGCGGTGCCGAAGTCATCAAACACATACGCTTCGTATGACACAGAAACCCGATTTCCAGTTCGACCCATCGCTCTACCACGCACGTGCCGAGGTGCAGATTCGTTTCAACGACATCGACATCCTCGGCCATCTCAACAATGTGCAGTACTTCTCGCTGTTCGACACCGCCAAGGCCCAGTACCTGCAGCAGGTCATGCGCGGCGACATCGACTGGCGGAGGGTGGAGACCGTCATCGCCAACATCGACTGCGACTTCATAGCCTCCGCCTACTACGGCGAGCCGATAGAGATCTACACCCGCTGCATCAAGCTGGGCAAGCGTGCCTTCACCCTGGAGCAGGTCATGGTCAACGCCTCCAACCTGCAGGTCAAGGCCGTGTGTCGCACCGTCATGGTCAGCTACGACCCCGACCTGGGCGTCACCGTCGAAATCTCCGACCGCGCCCGCGACGGTATCAACGCCTTAGAGCGCAACCAGTGCCGCATCTGAAAGCTGTAGGGTCGCACGGATCGTGCGGCCGAAACATTTACTCTGCAATTGCCGTCGAGCTTCGGCTCGGCGATACCCCTCAAAATATGAACACCACCCACAACATAGACACCGCGGCCCTCTTCAGCCGCATCATCGCCGCCGAGAGCGCGGCCGTGGCTTCCATTCCCGCCTCGCAGGGCTATGAGCAGGCCCTGCGACTGATACTGGAGCACGTGCACCGCCGCCACGGCAAGCTCGTGGTCAGTGGCATGGGCAAGTGTGGCCAGATCGCCATGAACATCGCCACCACGTTCTGCTCCACCGGCACCCCGGCCGTCTTCCTCCACCCCGCCGAGGCACAGCACGGCGACCTCGGCATACTCCAGGCCGACGACCTGCTGCTCCTCCTCTCCAACTCCGGCAAGACCCGCGAGATAGTGGAGCTTGTGGACCTGGCACGCCGACTGAACCCTGACGTGCCCTTGATTGTTATAACGGGAAACGACCGCAGTCCGCTGGCGCAGGAAGCCGACGTGTGCCTGCACACCGGGGGCGCCCCCGAGGTCTGCCCCCTGGGTCTGACACCCACCGTCTCCACCACTCAGATGACGGTGATGGGCGACGTGCTGGTGGTGGCCACCATGACCGCCATCGGCCTGACCGCCCACGACTATGCCCTGCGCCACCACGGCGGATACCTCGGCTCCGCCGCCAAGAAAGCCGCGAACTGCTGACAACGGTAGAGGGATGTAGGGATGCACCCTGGTGCATCCGTCCACCTCTTGCGGATGCACCAGGGTGCATCCCTACAATTCAACTAAAGAAAAGAAAGATATATGCTTCTCAACGATCTTATACTGACCATGGGCGAGAAACGCGACAGCGAAGCCCATCGCGTTCTCAAAGAAGTGGAAGGAATACGCCGCGTCACTGCCCAGCTGGTGGCCGAGCAGCGCTACCGCGACGCTCTGGAGCGCGTAGTCGAAGGTCTCCGCGAGCTCCGTGCGCATCCCGACTACGAGTCCGACTCTTTCCGCCAGGCTCTCGTCGCCCTCCTCTTCGACCTTGCCGAAATACACTATACCCTCAAGGACTACCGACAGAGCGAGAAGGAGCTCGACATCCTCTTCAAGGTCCTCGGCGTACTGGTCAAGAAGGACTCCGAGAAATTCGGCGCCATGCACATCCTGGCCATGGACCTGAGCACCCGCATCCTCCGCTCCCGCCGCAAGGCCATGGACATGCTCGCCCGCCAGGAGCTTCAGACGGCCTCTCTGTACGAGAAAGTGAACTCCGGCATGGCCGCCGCCACCGAGAAGCTCGTCGAGTCGCTGCGCAAGGTCGCCGAGCTGCTTGCCGCCTCCGGCGACTACCGCGCCGCCCTCAAGTTCTACACCGAGGCCATCAAGTACTCCAAGCGCCGCTCGGGCCGCATCACCCGCAAGGAAGTCAAGATGAGCCTGGACATGGCCGAGATCATGATGCGCGTCCGCGCCATGCGTCCCCGCGCCAAGCGCCTGCTCGAGGCCCTGCTGCCTCACGCCATCGCCCTGGGCACCATCGAGCTCGAGGAGGACATCCTCGCCCTAATCGAGGTCATCGACGCCGACATCGAGCGCGAGCCTATCTGGAAGGCATTCCTCCACCGCCTCGGCCTCAAGGGCCGCAAGCCCGCCAAGGCCAAGGAACCAGAACCCAACAACGAGGTAATCGTAAGCAAGGACGAGACGATTCTCCCCATCGCCGACAAAAACAAATAGCTGGGAGCCGAGAGTGGGACAATGCCACCAGCGTATCGGCAGTCTCTCAGCTCTCGGCTAAAAAAATCATGTCAACTATTCTCAACACAGCCGGGCAGACGCTCGCCATGCCGTCGCCCAAGCCCGGATTCCGCTGTGCCGTAGTAGTGGCACGCTGGAACGACAACATCACCGATGCGCTCCTCGACGGCGCCATGACATCTTTCCGTTCCGTCGGCCTCGGACCCAACAGCATCGAAGTGGTGCGCGTGCCGGGTACCGTGGAGCTCGTCTACGCCGCCGCCCGCGCACAGTCCAACGGCAAGTACAACGCCGTCATCGTCATCGGCTGCGTCATCCGTGGCGACACTCCCCACTTCGACTACGTATGCCAGATCGCCGCCACCGGTGTGGCGCGCCTCAACGCCGCCGGCACTGTTCCCGTCATCTTCGGCGTCCTGACGGTCGACAACCTCCAGCAGGCCCTCGACCGCGCCGGCGGCTCCCTTGGCAACAAAGGCTCCGAAGCCGCCGCCGCCGCCATCGAGATGGCCAACCTCACCCTTTGAACCTACCGTCTGTTAACCGCAATGGGGGTGTGTCAAAATTCAAAATTTCGGTCAAATTGTAGGGCTGCACCCTGGTGCAGC
>ERZ836441.230-NODE-230-length-67968-cov-4.599399_pt1 | contig 67968 bp, 63 predicted proteins | sample MGYA00519686_ERZ836441 | MGnify/ENA primary metagenome ERZ836441 (study PRJEB31850, sample SAMEA3708800) | human gut metagenome | biome: human gut; feature: human-associated habitat; material: faeces | place: China | collected 2014 ...
TGTCTGATTTTTAGCCGCCCGTCTCACACAATAAAGCACATCACCAGCGTGAGCACCATAAACACAATGGCCACCCACTTGGTCATCTTGGCCAGCCGGGCATCCATGCTCTTGGACTTGTTCTTAGCCAAGAAAGTATCGCCGCTGCCGCCGCCAATGGCACCGGACAGCCCGGAGCTTTTTCCGCTCTGGAGGATCACTACGACGGTCAAAAACAGGGCCAGAATCACATAGACGATAGACAAAATCAGCTCGTAAATGGGCATAACAGCTCCGTCCTTTCGGAAAAATAGATCAGATGGGCGCACCCGCCCCTTGCAAGTAAAGAATATGATAGCACACTTTTCCCCTGAATGCAAGGCCTTTTTGCAATTTTGCCCACGCTAAGAGGTAATAGACCACGCCAGCAGATTTTTTTCAAAAAGCGGGAACCTTTTTCCTTGACCTGCGTCAAAGAATAACAGCGCGGCCCACACCGCACCCATCACTAAATCAAGCAATGTAAGGAGCAAAACCATGAAAAAAGTGATTTCTTTTCTGTTAGCAGCCACGATGGCCCTGTCTCTGGCCGCCTGCGGCAATTCTGGAAGCGGCGGCTCCGGCGATGCTATCACCATTGACCTGAGCGCTTTCTACACTGAGATGTACGATTCCATTTTCCCCGACCCCGACAACGCTCCCGCTCTGTCCGAGATCACCGGCGATTATCTGGAGCAGACTTATCCTGGCCTGAGTGAAGTGGAAACCAAGCAATGCTTGGCCTATGCCCCCATGATCACCGCCGTGGCCTATGAGATCGCCCTGGTGGAAGTAGCCAACGCCGATGATGTGGCCAAGGTCCAGGAGATCTTCCAGGACCGCATCGATACTCAGATTGAGGGCGGTGCTTTCTATCCAGCTACGGTGGAAGCCTGGCAGAATCAGTCCGAGATCGTCACCCGGGGTAACTATGTGGCCCTGTTCGTGGGCGCGGAGAAAGACCAGATGGTAGAGGCTTTTAACGCCGCTGGACAGTCTGAGGCCCAATAAGCACCCCCTTATATAATTAGAGATAAAAGGAGCAGATCAGAATGAAAAAAACGCTTGCCCTGCTGATGGCTCTGGCCATGAGCTTGTCCCTACTGACCGCCTGCGGCAGCCCAGCTGACACCGCCAGCCCTTCCCCTGATCCCGATGCCAGCCAGTCCCAGGACGCCGGCGATTCTTCCCAGGAGCCGTCTGAAGATCCGGCTGAGTCCCCCTCCCAGGAGCCGTCTGAGGTCCCCTCTGAAAATCCTTCCCAGGCCCCCTCTCAGGAGCCGTCTGACAGCCTGCCCACCAACGGCGATACCGTGGAGCCTTCCCTGGAGCTGAGCATGCACGATGCCACCATTACCTACGCTGGCTATGTGCTCAAGCTCAAGCCCACTTTCACCGGCACCCAGGCCAGCGACATCACCTGGACCTCCAGCGACGAGTCCGTGGCCACCGTGGACCAGAACGGCAACGTCACCTCCGTAGCTCCCGGCAAAGCAGTCATCATTGCCCGCGCCGCCGGCGGCCTGGAGGCCAGCTGTATTGTCCGCTGCCGCTGGACGGAGGAAGAATCCCCTGCCCCCTCTGAAAAGCCCTCTACTCCTCCTACGCAGGAGCCCTCCGGCGTGGACCTGGCTGCTTTTGCTGAGAGCATCGTATCCACTTACTTCTCTGAAGTGATGTTCTTCCAGAAGGCCGATGCCGCCTTGATGGATGGCCTGTATGCCGGCCTGTCCGATATTGACACCGTGGAGTGTATCGCCTACGCCACTTCTATGAGCATGAACAGCAATGAGTTTACTCTGGTCCAGGTGGCTGACAACGCCGATGTAGAGGCAGTGAAAGCCATTTTACAAGCCCGCATCGACTACATGGTAGGCGACGGTAACGGCCCGGGCGGCGCCTGGTATCCTGGCCCCACCCAGGACTGGAAGGAGAACTCCCGGGTGGTGTCCAACGGCGACTATGTGATGATGGTGGTCCACGAGGACTGCGATACCATCGTCAGCGAATTCAACGCCCTATTCTGAGCCTTTCCCTTCCTGCCCTACAATTTCATCTTGTATCCGCCGGAAATTGTGTTATGATGAAAGATGAGGTTTCGCCGGCCTTTCTCATCCATTCCCAGGGGAGCGGTGTAAGCAGCACCGCTCCCCTTTTTATGGAAAAATGCTGTTGAGGTGATGTCCATGGTCTTTTCCACTCCGTATTTTCTATTCTTATATCTACCTGCCGTATTGCTTCTCTACTATATCTCCCCCCTGAAGCTGCGCAATTTTGTGCTGTTGGTGTTCAACCTGCTGTTTTACGGCTGGGGCGAGCCGGTGTATATCCTGCTGATGGTCTTCACCATTGTGCTGGACTATTTCGCCGGCATCATCGTCCACCGCTGCAAGCAGAAAGGCAACGACAAAGGGGCAATGTGGGCGGTGGGCCTCTCCCTGGCTCTGAACCTGGCCATCCTGTTCTTCTTCAAGTATTGGGATCTGGTAGCCACTACCTTGCAGCACATCGGCATCCCCATGCCGGTGCTGGAGCTGACCCTGCCCATCGGCATCTCCTTCTACACCTTCCAGACCATGACCTATCCGGTGGACATCTACCGGGGAGACGCAGAGCTGCCCAAAAACCTGGTGAACTTCGGCACCTTCGTCACTCTGTTTCCCCAGCTCATTGCCGGTCCCATCATTAAGTACAAGGATCTGGCCGACCAGATGGCCTTTCGCACCCACTCCCCGGAGAAGTTCGCCTCCGGCGTGCAGATCTTCATTGTGGGGCTGGGCAAGAAGGTGCTGCTGGCCAACAACATCGGCCAGCTGTGGGACGTATACCTTGCCACCCCCGGCACGGAGCTGACCACCCTTGGGGCCTGGCTGGGCATTCTGGCTTTCTCCCTTCAGCTCTACTTCGACTTCTCCGGCTACTCCGATATGGCGGTCGGCATGGGGCGGATGCTGGGCTTTCAATTCCTGGAGAACTTCAATTATCCCTATTTGGCCAAGTCTGCCACTGAGTTCTGGCGGCGGTGGCACATCTCCCTGGGCAGCTGGTTCCGGGAGTACCTGTATATCCCCCTGGGGGGCAACCGGGTAAAGGCGCCCCGGATGGTGTTTAACCTATTCGTGGTATGGGCCTGCACCGGCATCTGGCACGGGGCCAGCTGGAACTTCCTCATCTGGGGTCTGTACTACTTTGTCATCATCGTGTTTGAGCGGTTTTTCTTCTCCAGCGTGCTGGACAAGCTGCCAGGCTGGGTGGGTCACGTGTACGGCCTGTTCATTGTCATGGTGGGCTGGGCGCTGTTCGCTGTGGAGGACTTCACCGCCATGGGACTCTATCTCAAGGCAATGTTTGGCCTGGGCGGGACGGGCCTGCTGGACGGCACCTTCCTCTACTATCTGCGCAGCTATCTGCCCATCCTCATCATCGCCATCCTGGCCGCCACCCCTCTGGCAAAAAACCTATGGGCAAAGCTCAGCACCCGGGGCCGCCAGGTAGCTGTCCCCGTGCTGATGCTGGCCGGGCTGGCGCTGGCCACCGCCTATCTGGTGGACGGCACCTACAACCCCTTCCTCTATTTCCGCTTTTGATCGGGAGGTGCTGACATGAGCAAAAAATACTCCATTTTTATTACCGTCCTGTTCTGCCTGTTCCTCTTCGGCTTCGGTATCGCCCTGCTGGTGCTGCCGGACCGGGAATTCTCCGAGCAGGAGAACCGCTATCTCACCCAGTTTAAGGCCCCCACCCTGGACAGCGTCTTTGGGGAGAACGGCCAGTTCATGGCCGACTTTGAAAAATACGTCAACGACCAGTTCCCTCTCCGGGACCAGTGGATCCAGCTGAAGGCCTGGTCCGAGCGGCTGCTGGGCAAGCAGGAGAACAACAAGGTTTACTTCGGCACCGACGGCCAGACCTTGTTTGCCCAGTTCAACGCCCTGTCCGACGAGGCGCTGGCTGAGCGGGTGGACTACGTCAACCAGCTGGCGGACAACGTCATCGTCCCGGTCTACTTCTCCCTCATCCCAGACAAGACCTATGTGTGGGCGGACCGCCTGCCGGACGGTGCTCCCCGGGTGGACAACGGCTCCACTTTGGACCGGGCCCAGGCGCTGTGCTCGGAGTGGGTAACCTGGATTGACCTGAAAAATGTTCTTCAGGGGGACGATGTGTTCTACCGCACCGACCACCACTGGTCCACCATGGGGGCCTATCAGGGCTACCAGGCCCTCATGACCTCCATGACCGGCTCCTACACCCAGCTGGACACCCAGCCCACCCTGGTGTCCGACCGCTTTTACGGCACCACCTGGTCCTCCTCGGGAGCGGGCTGGATCTCCCCGGACGAGATGTACACTTGGGTGCCTGAGGGCGGTCTGACGGGAAACACCACCGTCACCCGCTATCCCGAGGGACTCCCCGAGGAGGGTTCCCTCTATGACCTGTCCAAGCTGGAACAAAAGGACAAGTACTCCATGTTCCTGGGCGGCAACCAGGGGCTGTGCATCATTGAAAATCCGGACGCTCAGAATGGCAAGCTCCTGGTCATCCGGGACTCCTATTCCGACTCCCTGGCCCCCTTCCTGTCCATGGACTACCAGGAGGTCCACCTGTTTGACCCCCGGTATAACCGCACCCCCATCTCCGCCTATATTGAAGACAATGAGATTGACGCGGTGCTGGTGCTCTACTCTGCGGCCAACTTTTCCACGGACGATAATCTGTTCCTGCTGGCCCGGTGACATCTTTCCGAACGACAAAAACAGCCCCTGGAAGCGACTGCTTCCGGGGGCTGTTTCCCTTATTTCCCATTTCGGCCGGGCGGCCTGGCAATCAGCCGCCCAGGTAGGCTCTTTTCACAGCCTCATCATTGAGCAACTCGACACCGCTGCCGCTGGCGACGATCTTCCCCGTCTCCAGAACATAGCCTCGGTCTGCCACGGACAGGGCCATCTGGGCGTTCTGCTCCACCAGCAGAATGGTGGTGCCGGCCTTGTGCAGACTCTGGATGATCTCAAAAATCTGATCCACCAAAATGGGTGCCAGCCCCATGGATGGCTCATCCAGCATCAACAGCTTAGGGTTGGCCATCAGCGCCCGGCCCATGGCCAGCATCTGCTGCTCGCCGCCGGACAGAGTGCCGGCAATCTGCTTCCGTCGCTCCTTCAGCCTGGGAAACTGCTCATAGACCCGGGCAATCCCTGGGTCCACAGTGGAGCCGGGCTGGGTATAGGCGCCCATCTCCAGGTTTTCCTCCACCGTCATCTGCAAGAAGATGCGCCGCCCCTCAGGCACATGAGCCAGCCCCTGGGACACGATCTTATGGGCGGGCACCCCTGCCAGGCTCTTGCCCAAAAACTCGATGGAGCCGGTCTTGGAGTGGAGCAGGCCGGATACAGTATTCAGAATCGTGGACTTACCCGCTCCGTTAGCCCCGATGAGGGTAACGATCTCCCCATCCTGTACCTCGAAGGACACGCCCTTGATGGCATGGATGGCCCCATAGTATACATTGATATCGTTGACCTTCAGCACGGCATTAGCCCCCTCTCTTCTTGCCCAGATAGGCCTCGATCACCGCGGGGTTGGCCTGGATCTCCTCCGAGGTGCCCTTGGCGATGACCCGGCCGAAGTTGAGCACGCAGATCCCTTCGCAGATGCCCATGACCAAATTCATGTCATGCTCAATAAGCATGACGGCAATGTGGAAGGTGTCCCGGATCTTGACGATGTTCTCCATCAGCTCCGCCGTCTCCGAGGGGTTCATGCCCGCGGCTGGCTCGTCCAGCAGCAGCAGGGAGGGGTTGGTGGCCAGCGCCCGGACAATCTCCAGCCGGCGCTGGGCGCCGTAGGGCAGGGATCCGGCCTTGTGGCCCGCCAGGTCCTGCATATCAAAGATGGATAAAAGCTCCAGCGCCCGGTCCCGCGCCGCCTTCTCCTGCCGCCAGTACTTGGGCAGGCGCAGCACTCCGGTGAGCGCGGAGTATTTCTCCTGATTGTGCAGGCCGATCTTCACGTTGTCCTCCACCGACAGGTTGTTGAACAGTCGGATATTCTGGAAGGTGCGGGCGATGCCCATTCGGTTGATCTGGGCGGTGGTCTTACCCGAGGTGTCCAGCCCGTCCAGCAGGATGGTGCCCCGGGTGGGCTGATAGACCTTGGTGAGCAGGTTGAATACCGTGGTTTTGCCCGCGCCGTTTGGCCCGATGAGTCCGGCGATCTCCGTGCGGCCAATGGTCAGATTGAAGTCGTCTACCGCCTTCAAGCCGCCGAAGTCGATGCCCAGATGGCTGCACTCCAGAATGGGGGACTTGTCGATGTCCCGCTCGGGGATGATGGAATGGCTGGGCACCGGCACCATCTTTCCCTTTTCAAATTTCTTAGCCATCCACAGCCGCCCCCTTTCGTCTGGGAATGATTTTGCCCACAAGCCCACGCATCTGGGGGTTATTTGTGGCCAGCATAACCAGGATCAGCACGATGGCATACACCAGCATACGCAGGTCAGCAAACTGCCGCAGGGCTTCTGGCAGAACATAGAGCACCACCGCTGCGATGATGGAACCCCAAATATTGCCCAGGCCGCCTAGCACCACGTACACCAGCACCAGAATGGACTGGTTAAAGTCGAATTGAGCTGCGCTGACGCTGGAGTAGTTCAGACCGAACAGAGCGCCGGCCGCACCCGCCAGGGCTGCAGAGGTAACGAAGGCGGTAAGCTTGTACTTGGTCACATTGATGCCCACGCTCTCGGCAGCGATCCGGTTGTCCCGGATGGCCATGACCGCCCGGCCCGTGCGGCTGCGCACCATATTGAGCACCACGATGAGGGTGATCATTACCAGCACAAAGCCCATGGTAAAGGTGGCGATACGGGTGTTGCCCGAGGCGCCCTGGGCGCCTTTGATGATCTCAATGCCGTTTTCGCTCAGCCCCAGGCTGTCAATGCTCTTCGTTCCGTCAATATTTAGGGCAATGTGCAGACCGTTCTCATCCCAGCCCACCAGCAGGCAGTTGATGATGTCCTTAATGATCTCGCCAAAGGCTAAGGTGACAATGGCCAGGTAGTCTCCCCGCAGGCGCAGCACGGGAATCCCCACAATAAAGCCCACAATGGCGGCGAAAATAGCACCCGCCACGATGGCTATGATCATGCGGATCAGGTCATTGGGAATCGCGGACTGGAGGCTCATGGCGGTAATAATGCCGGAAAACACGCCTACGCTCATGAACCCCGCATGACCAAGGCTCAGCTCGCCCAGAATACCCACGGTGAGGTTCAGGCTCACCGCCATGCACACATAAGCACAGATAGGCACCAGCATGCCGCTCATGGACCGGTTGAGCAACCCCTGGGACTGGCAGACCATCACGATGACAAAGGCCAGGATGACCCCCAGGTAGGTGGCGTAGTCCACCTTGGTGACCGTTTTCATCTCCTTGAAATAGCGCTTCAGTTTCCCGTCCGGCTTTTTGACGTTGGCCGGCTTATTCTGTTTTTTCATCCCCGCCACCTCACACTTTCTCGGGCACATACTTGCCCAGCAGGCCGGAGGGCTTCACCAGAAGCACCACAATCAGCACAGCAAACAAAATGGCGTTGGACAGCTGGGTAGAGATATACGCCTGGGCCATGGCCTCGATAATCCCCAGCAACAACCCTCCCAGGAAAGCCCCGGGAATGGAGCCGATGCCGCCGAACACTGCGGCGGTAAACGCCTTGATGCCAGGCATGGAGCCAGTGGTGGGCTTGAGCACCGGGGAGTAAGAGCACAGCAACACTCCGGCTACAGCCGCCAGGGCTGAGCCGATGGCGAAGGTCATGGAGATGGTCCGGTTGACGTTGATGCCCATGAGCTGGGCCGCCCCCCGGTCCTCCGAGCAGGCCCGCATGGCCTTGCCCATCTTGCTCTTACTGGTGAAGGTGGTCAAGGCAAGCATGATGACGATACAGGCCACCACCGTCAGCAGCGCCACATAGGAGATCCGCAGTTGGCCGCCGAAGAGGGTCAGCTGGCCGCTGACGACAGGAGTGAAGTTTACGGGGTTAGCGCCGAACAGGATCTGAGCCGCGTTCTGCAAAAAGTAGCTCACGCCGATGGCGGTGATCAGCACCGCCAAGCTTCCAGCCTGGCGCAATGGCCGGTAGGCCAGTCCCTCAATGACCACGCCCAGCACTGTGCATACCGCCATGGCAATCAGCACAGACACCAGCGCCGCAGCTCCAGTGGCAAAGGACGAGGGGGTATCCCCCAGCAGGCTGCCAGTGGCAAAGGACGTAACATAAAAGGATACATAGGCACCCACCATGATGACGTCGCCATGGGCGAAGTTGAGCATTTTGGCAATTCCGTACACCATAGTATACCCCAGGGCAATGATGGCGTAGATGCTCCCCATGCTGATGCCGTTGATCAGGTAGGACAAAAATTCCATACGCGCTCACACCTCTCTCTTTTCCCTGTTATGGCAGGAACCAGGGAACGGCGCTGTGCCGTGCTCACTGGTCCTGCCGCAGAAACGCAGGGGGGCTGCCAGGTGTCTCCCCGGCAGCCTGCCCTGCTCTGTATTCGATTTTCCCCGATTAGGGCGTGACGTAAGTCCCGTTCTCGATGACCACGGCGGCCGGGTCCTTGCTGACGGCGCCGTTTTCGTCCCAGGTCATCTCAGAGCCGGCACTGGTCAGACCTACCAAAGACAGGTTGCCCATGGCAGCGATGAGCGCGTCGCAGATCTCCTCATTGGACATATCGGCGGTGACGCCGGCGGCCTTGATGGCTTCATAAATGATGTATACCCCGTCATAGGCGTCCGCGGCGAACTGATTGGGGGTCTCGCCAAAGCGGGACTCATACTCCGCCACGAAGTTCTGGGTGGCCTCGTCCTCCGCGTCAGCGGAGAAGGGGGTCAGCAGGTACACGCCCTCAGCCAGGGATGTGTCGAAGCCCTTCACGCCCAGGATGCCGTCCATGCCGTCCACGCCGAAGAAGGTGGGTTCATAGCCCATGGCGTTGGCCTGGGTCAGGATGACAGAGGCGGGCTCGTAATAGATGGGCAGGAAGATCAAGTCCGCCCCGGCGGACTGAGCGCCAGTGAGCTGGTTGTTGAAGTCGGTCTGGTTAGCCTCGGTGAAGGTGCCCTCATAGACCACGGACATGCCGCGGCTCTCGGCCTCAGCCACGAAGTTATCCCGGATACCCTGAGAGTAAGCATCGTCGTTGCGGTAAATGATGGCAATCTTGGGATCCTCAAAATTTTCGTTGATGTACTGGGCGGAGCGGGTGCCCTGGTTGGAGTCGGTGAAGCACACCTGGAATACGTTGTCGTTTCCCTCAATGACGTCGTCACCGGAGCCGGAGGGGGTCAGAGTGAATACCCGATCCTCGTAGGTCAGAGGAACCACGTTCAGGGCCGGGCCGGTGGTGACAGTGCCCAGCAGGATCTGCATACCCTGGTCCATCAAGGTATTGTAGGCGTTAGCGGCAGTCTCGGCATCACCGGTGTCGTCCTCGCTGATCAGCTTGAACTGGATATCGCCGCCCAAAGCGTTGATCTCGTCCACGGCGATCTGGGCCGCGTTAGCCACGTTGGTGCCGTAGATGGCGTTGCTGCCGGTCAGCGGGCCAATGACACCCAGTGTGAAGGTGCCGCCAGCCTCTCCAGCGGGGGCCTGGGACTGCTCGTCGCCCGCGGGCTGGGACTGCTGGGTATCGCCGTCGTCGGGGGCCTGGGAATCGGTGCCGGCATCATTGGAACAGCCAGCCATCAGCCCAAAGCACATAGCTCCGGCTGTGAGCATCGCCCACACTTTTCTCATTTTCATTCAGATAACCTCCTTATTTCACAGCCATGTTCCCCCGGCAAGCAAGGAAAGGGAGAATCTCTCTCATATCAGCTGTAAGATTGTTGACAATTATATGTTGATTTTCGAAAATTGTCAACCGCAAAAATAGACAATGACCGTCTTTCACAGACGGTCATTGTATTCTATATTGACGACATTCACGGTCTAGACCACCAGGCCGCCGTTGGGAGACAGCACCTGCCCGGTGAGGAAGGACGCCTCGTCAGAGGCCAGAAAGGCAATGGCTTTCGCCACCTCATCCGGCGTTCCCAGCCGGCCCAGCGGGGTCTCGTCAGCCAGAACAGCCAGGTCCTCCCGGTTCAAATGAGCGTTCATTTCCGTGTCGATCACCCCGGGAGATACGCAGTTCAACCGGATATTTGAGGGTCCAAGCTCCTTGGAAGCGGCCTTAGTATAGGCGATCACAGCACCTTTTGTGGCGGAATAAGCCACTTCGCAGGAACCTCCCACCTGTCCCCACATGGACGCAACGGTGATGATGCTTCCCGACTTCCGGTGGATCATATGGGGCAGTACCGCCTGACAGCAATAGTGCATCCCGTCTACATTTACGGCAAAAATCCTGCGCCAATGCGCCTCGTCGATTTCACTTATCAACCCCGTCTCTGACACCCCGGCATTGCAAACCAAAATGTCAAGTTGACAAAATTTTTCCAACACATTGTCAACCATCTTCCGGACCTGTTCCCGGTCCGCCACGTCGGCCTGTACCGCCATGGCCGGCGCTCCCATCCCGGTCAGCTCCGTCACCAGATGAAGCGCCTGCGCCTGGCTCTGAACGTAGTTCACCGCCACCCCCCAGCCCCGGCGTGCAAACTCCCGGGCCGTAGCCGCTCCAATGCCGCGAGACGCTCCCGTAATCAGCGCATATTTCATCTCACTTCAGTCCTTTCATCCACTCCACGCACAGGCCGTGCCAGGTGGCGGCGTGGGGATTCACATAATCCGGCCTCCAGACGGACTCCGCCGTGGCCAGGCCCATGGCATGGGGACCGTCTCCATAGAGGTGAAGCTCAAAAGGCACCCCGGCCCGGCGCAAGGCGGTGGCATACAACATAGTATTCTCCACCGGCACAGTGTTGTCGCCCACCGTGGCCCACAGGAAAGTGGGAGGCGTATCGCCAGTCACTGCGCTTTCCAAAGACAGCTGGGACGGTACCAGCACTCCTTCCCCCAAGAGATTTTGAAAGCTCATGGTGCTGCCGTAAGGCGGCTGGGCAGTGATGACAGGGTAGCACAGCACACAAGCGTCTGGCCGCATCCACTCCGGGGCCAGTCCCAGGGGAGCAAGTACCGGATGTCCCCACAAATTTGCAGCGCAGCCCGCCAGGTGTCCCCCGGCGGAAAAACCGCACACCGCCACCCGGTCCGGGGCGACGCCGTATTCCAGTGCATGATCCCGAACCCAGGCTACCGAAGCGGCCAGCTCCATAAGGGCGGCGGGATAGCGCACCGGCGCCACAGAATAGTCCAGCACGAAGGCCTGGATCCCTGCGGCCAGAAAGGCCAGGGCGACTGGCTCCCCCTCGCCGGGCGCCACCAGCCCATACCCGCCTCCGGGGCATACGATGACCGCCCAGCGCGCGCCATCGTCGGCCACAAAGCCTTGCTCCGGCCGCAGATAGGCCCGCAAGCGCACCTGTTCCCCGCCGGGTATCGGAATATTCAGCTCCATCCGGGAGATCGTTTTATAAATCATAATTGCCTCCTTCTGCCGGTTCGCCCATCATTTTAGGTTTGGGGGGATGCAGTCCCGGCGTTTTTCTTTTTCAGCAGTATATCATGGAAAAAAACGCTTGACAAGCGACCCTTTCCCCGCTATAATAACATCTGCGCTGTAAATATGGACGATTAGCTCAGCTGGTATGAGCACCTGCTTGACGTGCAGGGGGTCACAGGTTCGAGTCCTGTATCGTCCACCAACGACAATCCCTAGAGCCTTATCGGTTCTAGGGATTTTTCATGCCTATTTTTGATGGGTTTACCCTTTAATTGACCCTTTACAGGTTCAAACCCTCCTTGATGTAGCCTTCCATGCGCTGGGCGCTGTCTTTCTTCATCTGCTCGGTAACGTGTCCATATATAGCCAGGGTAAATGCCGCTGTAGAACGCCCAAGATTATCCTGGACAGTCTTAACGTCATCCCAAGCCCGAGGGGAGGATACGGCGAAAGGGTCCCTTAGATCGCGGAAGTAGAAAATGAAATGTGACATTATCCTCTCAAAGGCTATCAGTCTGCGCCATGGCCCTTTTTACCTTGGAGAGACGGTTGTGGCATGAAAGAGTGAAAGCTCTCCAATGTAAGCTGGAGTGCCAAACCAAGTAGAGTCGCTATGGATTATATCCGCTGAGCAAGATTGTAGACTGTATTAATACGATTGTGATAGACGGCGGCAAGAAGATTGTGGTAAAATAGAATATAAATTAGGCTTGAAGCTCCTAACCTCTCATTTTGAGAGTTTCCATAATGAGAGTGGGTGCAAAAACGTTTTCCCTGCTTGCGCAAATTCTAGGATAAAGAAATGCCACTCTCGCCGATTATGAATGAAATTAATTGTGCAGTAGGTAGTATAAGCAGCGAGTGCAGAAAAAGAAATAGGGGTGAAACATGCACATGGACTTTCAAACTATTATTCTGCGATTCAGAGATTTAGTAACAGAGGAAAATGGAACCATTAAAAGGCACCAAGATGTTATTGCACAAAACGGCTATGTATGGTGGGCGTGGTGGAAAAAGGGGAATGAGACTACCCCTGTACCGGAATTTTCTTCTTTGGCAACAAACGCGAAAACTGCGCCAGTAAATCTTTTTTTAGTAGACTCGGGGCAAGGATTGGTATATCGGGCCAAATGCGAAGATGTTGATTTAAGAGCCGCTCAAAAAATACCTTCACCAGAGACAGATAAAACTCCAGAATATTATCGAGATCAGGAGTACTATGCCTGGTTTAAATTCACTCAAATTGAACAGTGCGATGAATCTGATTTAAAGCAATTCTCTTATGTTGATTGCCCAGCCTTGTTTGAGAACAAAAATATTGACTACAGTAAATTTAATCATAAAAAGATTTACTCTGCCGCTGAGCTTATTCAACAAAATCGTACGGTATGGTTTATAAGGCCGGCTACAGAAGATGACCTTGAAAATGAGATCATTTTGCTAAATTCTGAAATGATTCAGCCTGCATGGTTTAGTCGGCAATATTTCCAAACATACGGTGACACATTGATTTGGTTATCCGATTTGCATCTGTCTGAGCGGAATTATGAGTCTAAGGAAGGGGCAATTCGGAAAACATTAGGAGCACAAATATATGAATGTATTCGTAAGAATTCAAATAAAAGGATAGGCGGGGTATTAATTTCGGGTGATATTACATCTTATGCAAAGCCAGAGGGGTTCGATTTGGCAAAACAATTGATGAAAGACTTAAACAATGAACTGCCCGCTCCTGTTTCCTCAGAAAATATTTTACTATGCCCAGGAAATCATGATTTTGCTAGAGCAACTATAGATCTACCACGCAGCATGGCACCAGATTTTATATATAACAAGTCTGAACATACTGTTACATACTCTGAATTTTATAAATCTATATATAACATAGCTCCAAATCGATATTTTGCAACAGGAAGAAAACTTTTGCTTTCCTCAGGGCATATGCTTGAAATTGCCGCGCTGAATAGCGTAATCTTACAGCAGTATCCAAATTTTGAGGGACACGGTTACCTGACACAAGAGCAGCTGGACTTCGTTGCCAAGGAAATGAAATGGGATGATGAGGAAAACCAAAATGCCATTCGGATCGTCATGATGCATCATCATTACCTGCCGACCTGTTATGCGGAAGCTATAGATGCAACACGCTCCAGCAGCGTAGTATACGACGCAGACCGACTTATGAGCTGGCTTGTGAAGTACCAAGTAAAGCTATTGCTGCATGGCCATAAGCACAAGACTTTTGTTTCCCAAGTTAATTATCCCAAGCGGCGTGATGCCAATATAAATTCCGAGTGTATGCACTGCGTTGCTGTAGTCGGTATGGGAAGTACTGGTGCAAGTGGTGTACAAAACAAATTTGCTACTATTCGTTTTGAGCGCGATGATGTACTCATTGATTTTTACAATATTTATAGCGATGAGTCCAGTGAGGGCCACTTGTGCCAGTCGATGAGACTCTCTCTTAAATGAGAAGGCGGATATCTATGATTAAATTACTCGTAACAGACTTAGACGATACTCTGTATTCATGGATTGGCTTTTTTATTCCAGCGTTTTACGGAATGCTGGATGAACTATCCCTAATTTTAAGCGTATCCAAAAGCGATTTGTTGGATGAATATCAACATGTGCATCAAGAAAAGGGCAGTGTAGAATACCCGTTTGCGACATTGTATCTGCCTTCAGTGAAAGCCGCATATCCTGGTAAAACAAAAGAAGAATTGCTAAACATCTTAAACCCTGTATTCCATAAGTTTAATTCTATTAGGAAAAAGAAGCTGGAACTCTATCCAGGTGTGAAAGAAACGTTAGAAAAGATAGCCGGGATGGGAATAAAAGTTGTAGGATACACGGACTCAGCGGAAGAAAATGGTTTTTATAGGCTGAAGAGATTAGGAATTGATGATTATTTTCAAAGTGTATATGTTTCTGACAGCCAATTTGAGCTGCCAGATTACCTTCCCGCCTCGGAGAAAACGCAAATTGTCCATGGAAAGAAGCCAAACCCGGCTGTAATCCATAAAATATGTCAGCAAGAAAGTGTCGCTATCGGGGAAATTGTTTATCTCGGTGACAGCCTGACAAAAGATGTCTATATGGCAAGAAGAGCAGGCGCACTTTCTGTCTTGTGTAAGTATTCGTATAACGCAAAAGGGCAGGATGAGCTATATTCAAAATTGGTTGCGATTTCCCATTGGACAGCTACAGATTTTGAACAGGAGAAAGCAATTAAAGAAATTTGCAAAGCAGAAAACATTCATCCAGACTATACAATACACGCCTTCGATGAGATCCTTGCAATCATTCAAACACTAAATACAATTCCGTCATAATGTAAATGTATTTGGCAAAAATCCTGAGCTATCAAGTTCTTTGATGGCTTGGGATTTCTGCTTTTCAGGATTTCAGTACACCTGTATTTCTTCTCCATTCTTAAATCAGAGTGTATTTACCGGCATAATCCGTCTGCTTTTCCCGAGGCTGCCAAAATGATTGACCATTGTATTCACTTTAACAGCCAACCGTACATCCAGTTAAAAACTGGAGAGGCGTCGCTCCCGCGCCGCCTCTCCAGGTAAAACTAATAGTTCCGATCAGGAGCCTTTTCTCAGAGGAAGAATTGTTTTCCAGCATCCTTCCCCTTTAAGCCCTGCATAGACACGATTTCACAGCCCTAGCCTGTTTTATTCGGAAAACCCGGGCAATTCAAATTCTGCCCGGTCGTAATTGGTCAGGCTCACCGCCCCATGGCCGGTCACCAGAATCATATCTTCCACCCGCATATAGCATTCTCCAGGGAACCACATCTTGGGCTCAGCGCAGAACACCATCCCCGGCTGAAGGACAAAATCTACGAATTTGTTCATCCAGGGCATCTCATGACAGTCGATTCCAATCTGGTGGCCAATGACACCTTTTTCCTTATTCGTCATGTACTCGCCGAACCCCATGCGGGTCAGTTCGTCTCGGATCATGCCATCAATGTCTTTGATGTTGGTCTGGCCAGGCACCAAACGCTCAATCATGCTACACTGGGCCGCCTGGAGGGCGGCGTAGCCATCCCGGATCAGCTCTGGCGCTCTGCCGCAGTAAAAAGACCGGCCAAAATCCGAACAATAGCCCTTCAGGATATATCCGAAGTCAAAGGCCAGAGAGCAACCGGAAGCCAAAGGCGTATCTTTGGGACAGCCCCCGAGAGTCTGAGCCGAGGGGTGCCCGGACAGGGTAAACATAGCCGCCGGGCCAAATGCCAAGTCCTCTGCCCCGGCCTCGCGCCCGAATTCCACCAGCATCTCCTCCACCTCGTAGGAAGTGACGCCGGGCTTCAGGTTGGCCACTACCCGGCCCATGACAGCATCGGTCATACCAGCGGCCTGCTGAAGAAGTGCAATCTCTTTGTCATCCTTATAGCGGCGTAGCTCCTCCACCATTTTCTCCCCGGGAACACTCTCGATATCCGGCGCCACGCTTTTTAGGAACTCGGACAGCCAAGGACCGCAGCAGTCGCCGACAGCAATCCTTTTACCCCGGATGTGCCGGCGCATCCGCTCAGAGAAAACGTCCAGATAGGTGACCTCCACTGGGACAGGGGCGCATTGCAGGTCGCGCTCCCGCCAAGGAACGCAGACGATCCGCCCCTCTCCTTCCCGCGGGATGTACAGCAGACAGTCCGGCACATTGAGCGCCTCGATGCTGGGTGCGCCCCTCTGGTTTTTCGTCTCACTGGTACGCTGGAAGGGCAGGCTGGCCATATCCAGTAAATAGGCGAAGCTGGCTCCGGTGGCCAGCAGCAAACCGTCTAGCCCCTCCTGTTCCAGTCGCTCCTGCAGCGCCTCGATCCGCTTTTTGCTGTATGTCATCATGGCCATTCTCCTCAGCGGTTGGAGCGGCGGATTCGCTCCACCATATCCCAGTCCAGCCGCTTGCAGAACTCGGTGAGCAGGGCAATGGTGTCAGCCACGTCCTTGCGGTGGATTACCGCCCGGTGGGAGTGGATGGCACGGGCGGGGATGGAGATGGTCATATTCAGCACGCCGTTAAACAGCTTGTGAATGGAGCCACTGTCTGTGCCGCCCTTCAGGAAGATGTCGTGGGTATAGCTCAGGCCCAAATCCTCACAAATCTCTTCCATGATGTATACCAGCTCCCGGTTGCAGATGACGGAGCCATCCATCAGGCACAGAGTCACGCCGGATCCCAGCGGTGCACCGTACTTGGAGCCGGGCACATCGGAGGCCAGGGTGGCGTCCAAAGCGATGGCGATGTCAGGGCGGACGGCATAGCCCGCCGTCTGGGCGCCCCGCAGCCCCACCTCCTCCTGGACAGTGCCTACGGCGTAGACATCCGCATCAGTGGCCACACCCTGAAGGTTGCGCAACACCGCCGTGGCAATGGCCGCACCGATCCGGTCGTCCCAAGCCTTGCCCATGAGGTAGTTGGGGTTGTTCATCACCCGGAACTGGGTGCGGGGGGTGATGGTGTCACCCACCCGGATGCCCAAGGCCCTGACCTCGTCGGCATCATTGACGCCCAGGTCGATAAAAAGGTCCTCCAACTCCTTGACCTTAGCCCGCTCCTCCGCCGGCATCCCGTGGGGCGGTGGAGAACTGATGACCCCCACATATTCCCGGCCGTCCCGCGTGGTGATAGTGACCTCCTGGGCCAGCAGCAGGTGTGGCCACATGCCGCCCACATTGATCAGCCGGATAAAACCGCTGTCCTCGATCTTCTTGACCAGGAAGCCCACCTCGTCCAGATGTCCAAAGATAGCCACGCTGGGGCCGCCATCCTTGCCCTTCTTGCAGCCGATGATGCTGCCCAGGTTGTCGTAGTCGATGGTGTCCGCCGCATCCTTCAGATACTCGGCCATCACCCGGCTGGCCCCTTTCTCATGGCCGCAGATGCCGTTGGCCTCGGAAAAGCGCCGGAGCATCTCCACATCCAAGCAGCCATAGGGCTCCAGCGGCAGCGCTTTTTTATCCAGTTCACTCATGAACAATCCCATCCTTTCGTGTCTCTCTGCGGCCCAGCCGCAGATTCATGTAATTGGCGCCAATGATCAGCGCCGCGCCGATGTAAGCATACGCTGAGATGGCCTGGTGGAACACCACCAGTGAAATGATCAGGGTGTACACATTTTGCACGTAAGAGTAGGGGGACAGCCGGGATGCTTCCGCCTTCCGGTAGGCTAGGTTTAGGAACAGCTGGCCCACGCTCACACCGAGGCCCATTCCCACCATACACAGGAAGTCCTGGAGGGAGCACAGACCCGCCCCATCCATCATGACCTCTTTGATCAGGTACACCGGCAGCGCACAGGCCGCAGACAGCGCACAGTAGGCGAACACCACTGTGTAGGGGTGGGCGGCATCCTTGAGCTTGCGCACCACACAGTAGGCCGCTCCACCGAAAGCTGCGCCTAAAATAGCGAACAGGCAAAATGGATCGGTAAGCAGGGCCGGAGAGGGGCGCACCGTGATCACCACACCCAGGAAACAGACCAGCACCACCAGATACTGCATTTTCCCGACCTTTTCCTTGAGCCACAGGGCCGCTGTGATCATAGTGAAGATAGCGGAGGTGGAGGTGAGCACGCTCAGCTCGAACAACGGCCGCTGGCTGAAGGTGGTGGCCACCACCACGAAAAGAGTGGACAGGAAACCAAAGAACGCCCGGTAAAATAGCAGCTTTGGCTCTTTCCCCACGAAGCTGATGCGCTTTTTCAGCAGGATGATCCCGAAGATCACCACGCCCACCATGTTGTGTACGAACATTTTCTCAAATACGCCCACCCGGTCTCCCAGAGCATTGGAAAAACTTTGGTTCAGGGCGAAGCCTAGGGATGAGATCAGGATGAAAATGACGCCCAACAAAAAGTCCTTGTCCAGCTTACGCTCCACAGATCCAGATTGCGTCTTGCCGCTCACTAATAAACTCAGCTCCATCCTTTGTAAGATAAGCCACATCCTCCTGGCCGATGCGGCCCCGGTCCAGATACAGATTGGCGTCCACGGTCAGCACCAGGCCCTCCTCCAGAATACCCTCGCTGGCTCCGCCGGGTTTGCGGCGGGCCATGCTCACCCCACCGTCATGGGCAGCCCGGCCCACCTGGTGGCCAAAGGAGTACTTAAATTCCGGATATCCCTGCTCGATCAGCCCGTCCCGGGCGGCCCGGTCCGGCTGCCAGCCCTGGTTGCCGGGCTTCATCATGGCAACGCCCTTGTCGATGGCCCGGTGCAGGTTGGCCAGATGGTCCTTGTACACCTGGGGCACGTCGGTCTCCCCATCTTTGAGCAGGTAGTAGGTGCGCTGGATGTCCGAGCAATAGCCCTCCACCTTGACGCCGAAGTCCAGGTTGATCAGGTCGCCCTTCTCCGCCTTGCGGTCCCCGGGACCGGCGTGGCCGATCACCGGGTTGGGGCCGATGAACACCCCGGGATTCTGGGCGTGGTCCCAGGCGTCCTCCACCCCGTAGTAGGCAATCCGCTGCTGGCAGAAATCATAGATATCCTTTTGGGACACCCCTTCCTTGATAAAGCCGGTCACCTCCCGGAGGATCTTCTCCGTCATTTTAGTGGCCTCCCGGATGCGCCGGATCTCCTCCGGCGTCTTGCGGCCCCGGAGCTTGCCGATGATATGTTCCGCAGAGACGATCTGGCCGTCAAATCCGCACTTCTGGAACAGCTCCATCAAGTAGAGGTACATGCCGTGGGTCAGGCCGTCAGCAGCCACATCCCGGGAGTAATTGAGTGCGACCGTGTGGGGCGCCAGCCGTTCCATCATGGCAAAGAAGCCGGCTTCGAAGTCCAGCCCGTAATCCACTACCTCGTCGTAGGTCTCCGTCTGCTCCAAGCCCAGGTGATCCAGCTGACTAGCCAGGGCAATACTCTGTCCGTCTTTGGTAATGAACACACAGGTCATACCGCCAAAATCTACGGGGCTGATTAGCTGGAGGACCGGGTCATTGTTCATCACAGTCTCCCGGGCGATGATGAGCCAGACATCGACGCCTTCCTCCTGGACGATTTGGCATGCTTGGCGCATTTTCTCTTGGTATAGGCTCATACCGCCTGCTCTCCTTTCATGACGCGGTCACACGTGGCAAAATGATTTTCCCCGACCTGCTCCAGTCTGGGCGGGTGGCCCGCACACTCCGGTGTGGCATAAGGGCACCGGCTGGCAAAGGAGCAGGCGTCGTCCGGCGTGTTGATCGGGCTTGGGATGTCGCCCTTGAGTTCGATGATCTTCCGGTCTTTTTGAACCACAGGGTCTGGAATGGGAATAGCCGAAATCAGAGCCTGGGTATAGGGGTGGGCCGGGTGCTCATACAGGTCGTCTGCGGTGGACAGCTCCACCATGCTGCCCAGGTACATGACCCCCACGCGGTCACTGATATATTTGACCAGCGACAGGTTGTGGGAGATGAAGATCAACGTCAGGTCGAACTTCTCCTGCAGGCTCTTGAGCAAGTTGATCACCTGGGCCTGGATGGACACGTCCAGTGCGCTGGTTGGTTCATCACAGATGATGACCTCCGGCTCTACCGCCAGAGAACGGGCAATGCCGATGCGCTGGCGCTGGCCGCCGGAAAACTCATGGGGAAATCGGTCAGCGTGTTCTGCGTTCAGCCCCACCATCTGGAGCAGATCACCGATCCGTTTATCCTGAGCAGCCCGGTCCCCTTTGCAGATGTCGTGATTGAGCATTCCCTCCCGAATGATTTCCCGCACCGTCATGCGGGGATCCAGGGAGGAATAAGGATCTTGGAAGATCATCTGGACGTTCTTGGCGTACTGGTGTGCCTGGGCCTTGTTCATGGAGAAGATGTCTTGGCCCTTATAGAGCACCTTGCCGCTGGTGGCGCGGTACAGGCGCTTGATCGTCCGGCCCAGAGTAGTCTTTCCACAGCCCGACTCCCCCACGATGCCCACCGTCTCCCCCTTGTGAATCGTCAGAGATACATGGTTGACCGCCTTAAGGGTATTCCGCTTGTCCAGCACAAAGTATTTGTTCAGATCTTGGATCTCGAACAGGATTTCTTTCGTCTGCCCGCTCATAGCGACACCTCCCAGCCTGTTTTCTTGCGGGTGTCCTCCGCCTCGTCATCCATCAGGAAACAGGAGCAGAAGTGGCCGGGCTGTACTTCCCGCTTTTCCGGCGCCTGCTGGCGGCAGATGCGCATGGCATATTTACACCGGGCACTGAAGGCACAGCCGGGAGCTGGATTGAGGGCGTCCGGCGGCGTACCGCCGATATACGTCAACCGCGCGTCGTGTGCGGCGTTCAGCCGGGGAATGGACTCCAGCAGGCCCCGAGTATAGGGGTGGGCACAGTGATAGAAGATCTGATCGGCCGTGCCGGATTCCACTACCTGGCCGGCATACATGACCGCAATGCGGTCGGCATTGGCCGCCACTACGCCCAAGTCGTGGGTAATCAGTACGATAGAGCACCCCACCTCCTCCTTTAGCTTGGCCAGCAGGTCCATGATCTGGGCCTGGATGGTCACGTCCAGCGCCGTGGTGGGTTCGTCCGCGATGAGCAGCTTGGGCTTACAGGCTAGAGCAATGGCAATCATCACTCGCTGACGCATGCCGCCGGACAAATTATGGATATACTGGTGATACCGTTTTTCCGGGTTGTTGATTCCCACTTGGACCAAGAGCTCCAGCGCCTTTTCCTTGGCCTCGGCTTTGTTTACCTTTTGGTGACGGAGGATACTCTCCGTGATTTGCCTGCCGATCTTCATGGTGGGGTTGAGGGAAGTCATGGCATCCTGAAAAATAATGCCGATCTGGGACCCGCGAATCTCCTGCATCTGCTTGTCGGTGTAATGGGTAATGTCCTTGCCGTCAAAGATAATCTGGCCGCTTTTCAGCTCGCAGGGTGTCAACTTCAGCACCGTCTGCATGGTTACGCTCTTGCCGCTGCCAGACTCGCCCACGATGGCCAGCACCTCCTTCCGATGCAGGTCGAATGAGGCGTTCCGGACCGCTTGGACCTCGCCGTTATAGGTGTGAAAACTGATAGACAGGTCCTTTACCTGTAATAATTCTTCCATATTATGAGCCCGCCTTTCCGCTTATCTGCGCAGTTTCGGGTCCACCGCATCCCGCAGGCCGTCTCCGATCAGCTGCAGAGAGAGCATCAGTAGGCTGATGACCGCGGAGGGGATGATCAGCTGGTAGGGGTAGTTCTGCATCTCCTGAATGCCGGTGGAGATGAGCTGCCCCAGGCTGGTGAGAGGCGCGGCCAGGCCGATGCCGAGGAAGCTCAGAAACGCCTCAGAGAAAATGGCGTTGGGGATGGCCATGGACAGGGACACGATGATGATACCCATACAGTTGGGGATCAGGTGCTTGAGCATAATGCTCACCGCTTTGGTGTCCAGGTTCCGGGCCGCCAGGATATAGTCCTCGCTCTTCAGGGTGAGGATCTGGCCGCGCACCATACGCGCCATAGACAGCCAGCCTGTCAGCGTCAGGGCCAACATGATGGGCAGCAGCCCTGAACCGAAAATAATCATAATGATGATGACATAGATCAGGTAGGGGATCGAGTCCAGGATATCCACGATGCGCATGATGACCACGTCAACCATACCGCCGCAGTAGCCGCTGACGCAGCCCACCATAACGCCAATGATAGCCTGCACGATGGCGGCTACGAAGCCGATCATCAGGGAGTAACGGGTTCCCATCCAGACTCTGGCCCACAGGTCCCGACCTAGAGTGTCCACGCCAAACCAATGCTCACGATCCGGGCCCAGGGCCTCCCGGCCCACCTCAGCCAGCTTGTCCGACACAGAGGCGACATCGGTGGTGCGGTAGTTGTAGGGGGACAGGAAGGGGCCGACAATGGCCATAACAATCAGGACCGCCAAAACCGCAACGCTCAGGATAGCCACCTTATTGGAGAAGAACCGGCGCACCACATCCTTCCAGTAAGACAACTGGGGCTTTTCGATGTGCTCTGCCTGGACCTCGTCGGCACCTACATGGGCATATAACTCTTGTTTGGTCAATTCAGCCATTTTTCTCTCCTCCCAGCCGGATCCGGGGATCCACAACGCCATACAGAATATCGATCACAAAGTTGATGGTTACCAAGAACATCCCATAGAAGATGGTTAGTCCCATGATGAGGGAATAGTCCTGGGTGTTGATGGACTCTACAAAATAGTTGCCTAGCCCCGGAATCGCGAAGATGCTCTCCACCACGAAGGACCCCATGAGCAACGAGGCCGTGGTGGGACCAAGGATGGACAGCAGCGGCAGCAGGGAGTTACGGATCTCATGACTAAAGATAATCTGCCGTTTTTTCAGGCCCTTGGAGCGGGCCGTCTTGACGAAATCGCTGTCGATGACCTCCAGCATGCTGGTGCGCATGAACCGTGAGAACTTGGCGATGGTGGGCAGAGCCAGGGCAATCGTGGGCAATACCGTGTGCGCAAAGGTGGTATACCGGGCCACAGGGAAGATTGGGAACACAATGGCGAACACATATTGCAGCAGCGACGCCACCACGAAGCTGGGAATGGAAATGCCAATGATCGCTATGATGATCGACAGATAGTCCAGCGGCTTCTTTCGGTTGAGGGCTGCAATCACCCCCAGGCCGATGCCGACGATGGTGGCCGTGAGCAACGCCCGCAGGCCCAGGTCGAGAGACTGCGGGAAAGCGCTCTTGATGATGTCCACCACAGACCTTCCCCGGTAATATACCGAGATACCTAGGTCCCCCTGGAGCAAATTCCCCATATAGTTGATGTACTGCACGATAATAGGTTGGTCATATCCGTACAGCTCGTGGAGCTGCTGGCGTACCTCTTCGGTATACTCCGGGCCGGAAAATGGGTCGCCCGGGATAAATTTAATGGCAAAAAACACCACGGTGCACAGCACAAAAATCGTGAGTATACTGAGTATGATACGTTTTATGATATATTTCAGCATATCGTCACCGCTTTCCCATTATTGGACCAACTTGAATACGTCGTGATCTTCCATCAGGTATTCCAGTTTACCGTCCTCCTTGAAGCAGACGGTCTCCTCCCGCATCACCCACAGCTCATCATCATCCCATTCCGGTACGCTCACCTTGGTGTTCAGCTCCAAAGCGTAACAGGTGTTGGGATACAGCGGATATTCTCCCATGCCGCCCACCGGCCCATCTTTATAGAAAAGCCCGATGGTGGGGCCGGCGGCGTGGCCGTGGACCCCGATGGGATGGGTGTATAGGTGGGGGCGCAGCCCCTCTCCCTTGGCCTGCTCCACGGAGGCAGTGAGGATCTCATCCCCCGTGCGGCCGGTGATGCAGTTCTCCGCCACAATGTCCATAAAGCGCAGAGTGTTCTCATAGGCCCGTTGGAGGTACGCAGGGGGCTGGGTCTCGCCGGGGCGGGGTACGTAGAAGATACGCTGGGTGTCGGTGCACAGGCCCAGGTACTTCAGACCGAAGTCACAATGGAGCATATCGCCGGGGAGAATCACCTCGTCCCGGATCCGCCCGCCAGGGCACCCCTTACGCTGCAGATCCACTGTGGGAGTGAACCAGCACTCCAGCCCCTGCTCGCTCACTGCCTCCATCAGCGCCCACTCCACATCCGCCGTGGTGGTCACCCCAGGGGTGATGACCTTGGAGGAGAAACATTCCTCGATGATCTCCTTGGCCAGGGCGTTCACCGCACGGTATCGCACCAGTTCCTGGCGGTTGCGGGTCTGGAGCCAGTCCGTGACAATGTGCTCGGCGCTGATGACCTTGGCCATGATCTCCGGGGACATGCCGGCTTTAAACATATCGTACAGGCTCTTGGAAAGGCCGTCGGCAAACTGATTGTCCTGGCAGTAGTCCAGAGCGATGTTGTCCGGATTCAGCCGCTCGATGGTCTCCCGGAGCAGCTGCATCCGGTCCTGGGGGGGCGCCCATGGGATCACGGTGTACATTCCCTTGAAGTCCCGGTCATTGCCCAGGCTGTAGCGCTCCGTCTTTCCCTGACCGTTGAGATAAAAGATCAGGCAGGACAGCCTGCGGGCGTACCGTGCCATGGCCGGCACCAGGGAGAGGTACACCGGGTCCTCGTTGTACTCCCGGTTCATCACAATCCACATGGAAATCCCCTGCCGCTTCATCAGCGTGGGTAGAAGGTCATCCAGCCGCTGCTGGAGGACGTTGTCGAACAGCTCCGCCTGTTGTTTGATGGATAACACTTTACGCATCTTGTTACACTCCTTCTCCACAAAACAATACCTTAATGATGCGTCTGCCGCCCGGAAATTCCGGGCGGCAGACAGAGTCTTTGTAATCGGGCTATCGCCCGACAGGTCATTGTCCGCTCCGCCGCGTACCGGCGGGAATCAGGTCTTATCCCCGAAGATATAGTCTAGGTCCGCTCCCGTCATATTGCGGGAGATTCCGGTGAAGCCGTCGGCCAGCATCCAGCCGGCGCGGGTGAAATACAGGGGGATGACGGGACCGTTGGCCAGCAGGAAGTCCTCCATGGCTACCAGGTCCTCCGTACGCTGCTCGGTGTCGGTCGTGGACCAGGAGTCCGCCAAGATCGCAGCGTACTCGTCATTGTGCCAGCGCATGAAGGTATCCGCATACAAGCCCTCGCCGTCGAACACCTTCAGGAATGTGCTGGCATCGTCTACGTCGGGGCCGGAGCCTGCCATAGCAAAGTCATAGCGGTACCCCTCCCGCAGCGTAGACCAGAATGTGGCCGAGGGAATGGTGTCGATTTCTATCTGAATTCCAATCTGGCCACAAACGTCTTGGATGTACTGCGCGGCTGTCTGCCGGTCAGTCGCATCGCTGACCACCAGAGTAAAGGTCGGCATAGCATCTGCAGTGGTGCCCAGCTCTTCCAGCGCGGCATCCAGTTTTTCCTGCGCCACAGTCAAATCCGCCTTGATCATGAACGGTGAGCTGATAGTCACGTTAGCGTCAGCTTTTGTTCCGCCGTTATATCCGGTGGCAGAGCCAGGCACAAATTCGACCGTGGGCTCGAACGATCCATTGTAGACGGAGTTAACAAAATCCTCCCGGTCAATGCAGGCGGAAACCGCCTCGATAAAGTTCCGGTTGGCCAGATACTTGGCAGTCTCATCGGTCTGGCCGTCGGTGGTGAACTGGATATAGAAGTTGGCGCCATCCTCGTAGTAAATCATGCCTTCGTCTTCAAAGTCCTTGTACATGGTCTCAGGCACATCCAGCATATCGATCTCGCCGTTGCGGTACATGTTCACCTGGGTGGTGTCCTCGGTGACGGTGTAGATCTCCACCCGGTCAAAATTGACCCGCTCGGCATTCCAGTAGTCCGGGTTGGGCTCCAGCACCATCACGTTGTTAGGCTGCCAGTCTACCAGCAGGAAGGGGCCGTTCATAGTCTCGGGAATCGTCTGATAGTAGGCGTCTCCCTTCTCATCATATTTGTCTACCCGAACGACCGCCATAGCGGACATAGCGAACACTTCCATGATAAATGGCACTTTGTAGTTCAGCGTCACTTCCAGGGTCTTTTCATCAATGGCCCGGGCGTTGGCCTTGCCATCTACAGTGAAGTATTCGGTATGCTGAGCCATCGGAGTGGCTCGCTCAATGAGCAGATTCCAAGAATCCACAAAGTCCTGTGCCGTGATGGGCGTGCCATCCGACCAGGCAACGTCCCGCAGGTGGAAGGTATACGTCAGGCCATCATTGGAGACGTCCCAGGTTTCGGCAATAGCCGGCTCAATCTCGCCGTTATAGCGGCGGACCAAGCCCTCAAAAATAGCGCCGGTCACATTGGTAATCCAGGTACCACTGCCCAGTTGAGGGTCCAAAGAGGTGGGTTCTGTCGAGGTCGCAAAGCGGAAGACTTTCTCTGCCCCTGCGTTGCCCCCGTTGTTGTTACCAGTGTCGTTGGAGCCGATGGGTGCACAGCTGGCAAACAGCGTCAGAGCCATTGCCGACGCCATTGCCACAGCAAACAATTTCTTCATCCATTTCATGATTCCGTTCCCTCCATATGTCAGATCGCAAAGCGACTTCCTTCTCCCCCATTGGTCAGGCAAAACCGCTTCTGCAAAAGCGCTCACCGCTTTATCAGCGTGATGTGATGAAGCGCTTTAATGTATTTACATTACAACAGGAATGTTGCCTTGTCAATACGCTCCTGCTTCGCCCACGCAAACTTTGGGTGAAGTGTCAGTTTTTCGCGTGAGATCCCGTAGCTTTTTTGTATTTCACGTCGAAAAAATGGCTAGATTTTTATACATTTTCGCTGTATACTATTTTTGAAGTCGTTTATGCTTTGATTTATAGTGAATACTTTAATTTTGAAAGGAGCTTGTCTATGAAGAAGCCTTTGGAACGATTTTTGAGTTATGTGGCTTTTGACACCCAGTCCCAGCCTGGCCAGGAGCAGGTCCCCAGCACGCCGGGCCAATTTGTATTGGCTCAGTCGCTGTGCAAAGAATTGTCCGCAATCGGCGCACAGGATATTGAACTGACAGACCACTGCCATGTCTATGCCAAGCTGCCCGCCAACCGTCCCGGACTTCCTGCGGTGGGCTTTATCTCGCACCTGGACACCTCCCCCGCCCTCAGCGGAAAGGACATTAAGCCTCGGATTGTGTCCAATTACGATGGGGGAGATATCGTGCTCAACGAGCAGACCGGCTGTGTGCTTCGCATTGAGGAATACCCTGAGCTCAAGCGCTATAAGGGCCAGAGCCTAGTAGTCACCGATGGCACCACCCTGCTGGGCTCCGACGACAAATCCGGTATCACCGAGATCATGGGGATGCTGGAATATTACTCCGAGCACCCAGAACTGCCCCATGGGGACATCTGCGTAGGTTTCACCCCTGATGAGGAAATCGGGCGGGGGACAGACTATTTCGACATTCCTCGCTTCGGCGCCAAGCTGGCCTACACGGTGGACGGCGCAGACCTGGGCAAGATCAGCTTTGAGAATCTGAACTCTGCCGAGGCGCGCATCACCGTAACTGGGACCTCAATCCACCCTGGCCGGGGCAAAAACAAGTTAAAAAATGCCATTCTCATGGCAATTGAGTTACAGAACATGCTGCCTCCTGCGGAGACACCCAGTCACACGGAGGGCTATGAGGGCTTCTATCATCTGATGGAGTTTCAGGGGGATGTGGAGCAGGCGGTCCTAGTCTATAAGGTCAGCGATTTCGAGCAGGACCGCTTCGACGCCCGGAAGGCCCGTTTGCACGCTGCCTGCGATTACCTCAACGGCGTGTACGGAGCCGGCACCTTCGCCATCGAGATCAAGGACACTATGAAGAATATGCGCCAGGCTGTAGAACCTCACTTTGAGCTGGTGGAATACGCCATGGCCGCCATGCGGGACGTGGGCGTGGAACCGGAGCTCATGCCCTGCCGGGGCGGTACGGACGGCGTCCGTCTGTCCTTCCAGGGGCTTCCCTGTCCAAATCTGAACACCGGCAGCCACAATTGCCATGGCAGGTTTGAGTGCGTCCCCGTCGAGTCTCTGGAGAAAATCACGGAAATGCTGGTGGCCCTCGTGGCCCGCTTTGCCAACGCGGGCGTGGATGCATAACGGGAGTGTCGCCATGATGAACGCAACGGAACCTAAACCCACCGGCGGCGATATCCTCAGCGTGATCCGAACCAACTATCCCCGTCTGAGCCGGGCGCAGAGGCGGATCGCGGATTTCATCCTGCGGCAACCGGAGGATGCATGCTTCGCCTCTTTAAAGGAACTGACCGAGGCCGTGGGCACTACAGAGGTCACCGTGATGAATTTCACCCGCCGCTTGGGAATCGATGGCTTTACCGGGCTTAAGAGGGAGCTTCAAGCTTATATCCGCATGCGCCTGTCCCCCAATGAAAAAATCACTTATGCTATGGAAAACGTGCGTTCCCGCAGTGAAGGGGGGATTTACCACGATTTCTGTGAGAATGAACTTGCTGCCTTATCCAGTACTTATGCCGCAGTCCCAGAAGAAGGATTGCATCAGGCGGCAGCCATGCTCAAAAGCGCTCGGCAGGTCTTTCTTCTTGGCTATGATGTTTCCCTTCCAGTGGTCCAGTTTTTGCTGCTCCGGCTCCACTATTTGGGCTATAACGCCGTTCAGCTTAATCTCTCAGACCGGAGCCAGCTGTTGCTCAGTTTGATCCAAGCGACCTCTCAAGACGTATTTGTGGCCATTTCCTTTCCCAACCACGCCCCAGAGATAACCCGTGTTGGTCATTATCTGCACCAAAAACAGATCCCATTGATCACCATTACCGATCAGTTGACCGCTCCAGTCACAATCTATGCGACCCAGAGTCTCACCTGCGCCACAGGGGACCTGCTCTTTTTCAATACTATTACCGCGCCAATCTCTCTGGTGAATGTGCTCTGTGCATTTCTCGCCATGGACACGGAGGCCCACCTCCATAAGACCCATCTAGCCGTGGAGCAGGCTTACCTGGATGTTTTCTCTGCTGATACGTCAGCCAGCCAAAGGTAATGCTGTGATAAATGGTAATCTTGCAAATGGCGTTAACGGTGTGCTGGATATGCGCTTTGTAGGCTTCCTCTTTGGTCATGGGAATTTCCCCTCCCTGGATCATAAGTGTGGGGCGAAAGCACTCTTTGCTTTCGCCCCATACTTACCTTACCAGCAAAGGCAGCCGGAGTTGTCAAAGACGGCGCGCGGCGGCCTCCCAGCGTTCACTGGCTCGGCTGGCTTTGCTAATTACGGTTGCTTATTTTGCCCTTGTCTTAGTCTTTCCTTGCTTCCTCTGCGGCGTCGCCGTCTTTTGTGAGACAGCGGTCAACAAGAACGCCCTCTATTTTTGTATAACCGGCAACAACTGTAGAAAAGGACAAGCTCCCTGAATACGGAGCTTGTCCTTTTCTATTTCCGTGAAACGGCATTATTTCCTTCCGCCCAATGGCCATTGCAAAAGGCAGGCTAGTCTTCCATCCCAATGAACTGCTGAATCATCTCCAACGTCATCTTCTTGCGGTCAAAACGTGGCTTGCCTCCACTGCCCACCACATGAGGCGTCCCCTCATGACAGCTCCGGCTGCGACGCTCCCGCCGCCCGCGATCTCACTCTTGCCCGGAGTTCCTGCCTCACCTGTTCCAAATCCGGGTCGCACAGCAAAGGCAGGACTTCCGCCAGCTCCTCCGGAGGCAGTTCCCACCAGCGGAACACCAGAAGCAGGTCGATCAGTTCTCCGTCAAGCCGATACTTAAGCAATCTCGCGGGATTGCCGCCAAACACCGCATAGGGTGGGATATCGTTGACCACCACGGAGCAGGCGGCCACCATAGCGCCGTCGCCAATCTTTACCCCAGGCACAACGGTGCACTCACGTCCCAGCCAGACGTCATTTCCAACAATGGTATCCCCTTTTCGGGGGAGCTGGGACAGGTGAGGCGGGGGGTTTTCCGTCCATGCCCCGCCAAACACATGAAAGGGTTAGGTCGTCACGCTGCTGATCCGGTGGTTGGCCGCCCCCATGGTAAGCTTGGTATCAGAGGCGATGGGGCAAAACTTTCCGATGATGAGCTGATCGCCAAATTCCGGGTAATTGAACAGCACATTGTTTTGTTCAAAGCCAACCTGAATGCCCGTGCCCCCGCCCATGGAGAATCGCGGGTCAGGTCAAATCCATCCCACAGGCAGATGCCGTCTCAGTCAGTCGTCTATCCCGGACCACGGCATCATAAAAGCGGAAACCGCCCGAAAAATTATAGCAGTCGTAGCCCCTTCCCGCCAAGATGCGGCAGGCGATGTAGCTGCGCAGGCCACTCTGGCAGATGACATAGACCGGCTTTTCCAGAGGGATCTCACTCAGCCGCTGCCGCAAGTCATCCACAGGAATGTTGACAAAGCCGTCGATATGCCCCTGGGCAAACTCTGCCTGTGTCCGGGTGTCCAGCAGCGTCATGCTGCCGTCTCGGGGCAGGCCGTCCACTTCCTCCAAATAGAACTGCTTCACCAACCCTTTGGCCAGGTTCTCCGCCATAAAGCCCGCCATGTTGACCGGGTCCTTGGCCGAGGAATAGGGGGGCGCATAGGCCAGGTCCAGCTCCTTGAGCTGGGGTGCGGTCATCCCCGCGCGGATAGCTGTAGCCAGCACGTCGATCCGCTTGTCGACTCCTTCATATCCCACGATCTGTGCCCCCAGCAGGCGGCCGCCACCCTTTTCAAATATCACCTTCATGGTCATCACCCGGCCTCCGGGATAGTAGCCGGCATGGCTCATGGGAGAGAGTACCGCCTGATCCGCCGGGATACCCGCCTGACGGGCTGCGGTCTCACTGATGCCGGTGACTGCCGCGGTCAGTCCAAAGACCTTAATGATGCTGCTGCCCTGAGAGCCGGTGTACCGGCTGTCTCCCCCGCAGATATTGTCTGCGGCGATGCGCCCCTGTTTGTTGGCCGGCCCGGCCAGGGCAATCAGCGCCTTCTGCCCGGTGACAAAATGGTTCACCTGTACCGCGTCGCCCACGGCGTAGATATCCGGGACTGAGGTCTCCATCCGGTCGTTAACCAGAATGCTGTCCTTAAGCCCCAGCTCCAATCCGGCCTCTCTGGCCAGATGGGTGTCCGGCGTAACACCAATGGCCAGCACCACCATGTCCCCGTGAAGGGGCGCTCCCTCCTTTAGCAAAACGTCCACACCACCATCCCGCTCGGCAAAGCCCTCCACCGTACAGCCCAGAGCTAGACGGATCCCGTGCCGGCGTACCTCGTTGTGGAGCAAGGCCGCCATGTCCGGATCAAAGGGGGTCATTAGGTGCAGGGGGCGCTGTACGATGGTGACCTCCATCCCCAGTCCCCGCAGGTTTTCTGCCAGCTCCAGCCCGATAAAACCGCCGCCCGCCAGCACCACGGATCTGGGATGATGGTTTTGGAGGTATTTCTTAATCCGGAAGGTGTCCTCCACGGTACGCAGGGTAAAGAGCTTCTCCAGCCCCATACCAGGCAGCCTGGGCTGGGTGGGCTTGGCCCCGGGGGAAAGCAGCAGCTTGTCGTAGGATTCTTCAAACCGCTCGCCGCTTTCCAAATTACACACGGATACGGTCTTTCGCTCCGGGTGAATGGCGGTGACTTCGTGCCTCACCCTCATATTCACCCGGAACCGGGCGAAAAAGCTTTCTGGGGTCTGGAGGGTCAGCTCCTCCTGGTCCTCAATGACCCCGCCGATGTAATAGGGCAGGCCACAGTTGGCGTAAGAGACATATCCAGAACGTTCAAACACCACGATTTCCGCCTGCTCGTCCAGCCTGCGAATCCGGGCGGCCGCCGTAGCGCCTCCCGCCACGCCACCCACAATCACAACTTTCATTTGAGTGCACAACCTTTCCTGTATCGGTATTCGTTCCGCTGACGCCTTTTGTTTTATCAATTCCCTTCTTTCTCAAATGCGCGTCCTTTTCGCCTGCTTTATAGGGGATCCTGCGACCATTTTATCACACAAAGCCGAACCGCGCCATCTGAATCCAAACCATTCATACCTTGTGCACACTTGTGGCCCCGTCCTGCTCTGACCCCTTTCCCGAAAGCACGGGGTGAAATAGTTGTAGTCCTGCTGAGCAAGCTGTCCGCCCTAGAGCGGGTAACCACCCGGAATTGTCTGGAGGCCGTGGCCGCTAATCCTCGCATGGCTCCTCTCACCAGAAAATTGGCGGTCTCCCAGTGGACGATCTGCCGTCTGGACATGATATTTCAGCCGAAAGGGAGGGAAAGCGGCACGCCGCATTCCCTCCCCTCTCTTTTGGGTCTTACCCCATAGCCGCCAGTTGTTCCTCCAATTTGGCGATGAGGGCGCGGAGCTTCTCCGCCCGGTCCTTTTCCCCCGCCACCACGGCCTCAGGAGCCTTGGCCAAAAATCCGGGATTGGACAGCTTGCCCTCCAGGCCCTTGAGCTCACCCTGCTTTTTGCCCAGGTCCTTCTGGAGCCGCGCCTTCTCCTTTTCGATGTCCACCAGCTCTGCCAGGGGCATATATACCTTAGCGTCGTGGGTCACATCTACCACCATGCCGGAGGTATCTGTCGGCTCAGACTGACTGATCTCAATAGAGGCGGCGTAGGCCAGACGGGTCAAGAATCCCCGCCCGGCGGTAAAGACCTCCGCCTTGGGCGTGGCGATGGTAATCGCAGCTTTTTTGGACGGGGGCACGTTCATCTCCGCCCTCCTGGCTCGGATCGCCCGGATAACATCCATGACGGACTCCATAGCCTCCTTCGCAGCCTGGAAATTCAGCTCTTCCCGATACTCGGGCCACTTCTGGAGCATCAGGAAATCGCCCTCGTGGGGCAGGGACTGCCAGATCTCCTCGGTGATAAAGGGCATGAAAGGATGCAGGAGCTTGAGTGTCTCGGTGAGCACGTATACCAGCACGTGCTGGGCGTCCTCCTTGGCCTGCTGGTCGTCCCCCTGGAGACGGGCCTTGGTCAGTTCGATATACCAGTCGCAGAAGTCGCTCCAGATGAAGTCGTACACCTTGGCGCTGGCCACCCCCAGCTCGAAGGCCTCCATGTTCTCGGTGACCTCCCCGATGACCTCCCCTAGTCGGCAGAGAATCCACTTGTCCTCCAGCTCCAGATGCTCGGGCAGGCGGTTGTCCTCCACGGTGAGGTTCATCTGCACAAACCGGCTGGCATTCCAGATCTTGTTGGCGAAGTTGCGCATGGCTTCGCACTTCTCCACATAAAAGCGCATGTCGTTGCCGGGGGAGTTGCCGGTAATCAGGTTGAAGCGCAGCGCGTCCGCCCCGTATTGGTCCGCCATCTCCAGCGGGTCAATGCCGTTGCCCAGGGACTTGGACATCTTCCGGCCCTTGTCGTCCCGGACCAGGCCGTGGATGAACACGGTGTGGAAGGGAGGCTTGCCAGTGTGCTCGCAGCCGGAGAAGATCATCCGGGCCACCCAGAAGAAGATGATGTCATACCCGGTGACCAGCACGTCGGTGGGGTAGAAATACTTCAAATCCTCGGTGCTCTCCGGCCAGCCCAGGGTGGAGAAGGGCCACAGGGCGGAACTGAACCAGGTGTCCAGCACGTCGGGGTCCCGAGTGATGTTCTTGGAGTGGCAGTGCTCGCACTCGGTGGGGTCCTCCCGGGTAACGGTCATATGGCCGCAGTCCGCGCAGTACCACACGGGGATCTGGTGGCCCCACCACAGCTGCCGGGAGATGCACCAGTCGTGGACGTTCTCCATCCAGTTGGTGTAGGTCTTGGCAAAGCGCTCGGGGACAAATTTGACCTCCCCGTCGTTCACCACCCGCAGGGCCTCCTGGGCCAAGGGGGCCATCTTGACGAACCACTGGGCGGAGATAATGGGCTCCACATCAGTGCCGCAGCGGTAGCAGGTGCCCACGTTGTGCTGGTGGTCCTCGATCTTCTCCAGCAGGCCCAACGCTTCCAGGTCGGCCACCACCGCCTTGCGGGCCTCATACCGTTCCATTCCCTGGTACTTGCCGCCGTTTTCGTTCACCACCCCGTGGTCGTCCAGCACCCGGATGGACTCCAGGTTGTGGCGCAGGCCCACCTCGAAGTCGTTGGGGTCGTGGGCGGGGGTCATCTTCACGCAGCCGGTGCCGAACTCCATGTCCACGTACTCGTCGGCCACAATGGGAATCTCCCGGTCCATGAGGGGCAGCAGGCACTTCTTGCCCACGATATCCTGATAGCGCTCGTCGTTGGGGTTGACCGCCACGCCGGTGTCCCCCAGCATGGTTTCCGGCCGGGTGGTGGCCACAGTGACGTAGCGGCCCGGCTCACCCACGATGGGGTATTTGATGTGCCACAGGTGGCCGGGCTTGTCCTTGTACTCCACCTCTGCGTCAGACAGGGCGGTGACGCAGTGGGGGCACCAGTTGACGATCCGGCTGCCCTTGTAGATCAGGCCCTTCTCATATAGGGAGACGAACACCTCCCGCACCGCCTTGGAGCAGCCCTCGTCCATGGTGAAGCGGGAGCGGTCCCAATCGCAGGAGGCGCCCAGCTTCTTCTGCTGCTCCACGATGCGGCCGCCGAACTTGTTCTTCCAATCCCACACCCGCTCCAGGAACTTCTCCCGGCCCAGGTCGTGGCGGGTGAGCCCCTCGTTCACCCGCAGGTCCTCCTCCACCTTGATCTGGGTGGCGATGCCCGCGTGGTCGGTGCCGGGCACCCACAGGGCGGCGTAGCCCTGCATCCGCTTGAATCGAGTCAGGATGTCCTGGAGGGTGCAGTCCATGGCGTGGCCCATGTGGAGCTGGCCGGTGACGTTGGGGGGCGGCATGACGATGGTGAAGGGCTTTTTCTCCGGGTCCCGGTGGCCGGCAAAGCAGCCGTTTTTCTCCCACATCTCGTAGATGCGGCCCTCCACCTCCTGGGGCTCGTATACCTTGGGTAGTTCCTTTTTCACGTTGTACAACTCCTTTTCGGGGCAACAAAAAATCGCCCCGAGCGTTTTTGCTCAGGGCGATTTAAAAAAACCGCGGTACCACCTGAATTCGCGCCCCATAACAGGCACGCGCTCATTGCCCCTGTAACGGGAGGGCCCGCCATCCCCTACACACCGTTCAGGGATGGGGCTCCGGGACCACCTTCCGCGCCCGCACTGAAACGCCTTGCACCAAACGGCGTCTCTCTGTGTCAGGGCTGGCGCGTACTCCTTCCCTTCCAAGCCTTTTTACCCTGACAGTATATGCAAAAGCGTGGGGTTTGTCAAGGGGGCAAGGGCGGAGTCCTTGCATTGGCCCCTCCCTCCGCGGGAGTGCTGCCCGCCGGTAGGTGGACTGAGAGGGGGCGTCCAAAGGCTGCGCCTTGGGGAACGATCTTTCCCGACCCCATTTCTTTTGACAGCGCCAAAAGAAACGGTGGGAAAAGCCATCCCGGCTTTTCGGGGCAAGGTTTCGCCTTGCGGCGAGTTTCTTTTTGTGCGCACAAAAAGAAACCAAAAATGCGCCGGAGGTCAGGCGCGGAGGAACTTCAAGCACCAAGGGCGCGCTTTCGTTCCCAGCGCCTGCACCCCCGGACCCCCGTTTTTACGAGGGTCCAGGATAAGGAGTGCATCCCACTCCGTCCGGCGCGCAAAGTCAGGACACCCCCTGCTTCTTTTTCCGCTGCCGCTCATACTGGCAAAGACGGCACCCTCAGCAGCCCACGGGAGTGCGCCTGGCGGGGCGGGGACTTGGATCCGCCATTTTTTCATGCAAATGCGTCCAGAATGTCTTTCAGGGTCTGCTCTGCCTGGTCCTGGCTGCCGGCCCGGCCTGGGGAACAGGTGATGCACCACCGCATCCCACGGTAGATGAAGTGTGCCTCGCGGGAAACCCTGATATCTCCCTCGCTGTCCTCCGACACAAAGGTGAGAATCACCACCGGCAATCCCTGGGCCGTGAGATATTCTTCCCGGTCCATCGCGTCAGGGGTGGTCCGATTGGGATAGTAGAAGTCGTTTTCCAGCTCTCCCTGCCCGTATTCCGTGTAGAGATCCGTATAGAGTCCCACCTGTACCATGTCCACCAGGTCGCTGTCCGGCTCTCCATTGCCAAGCTCCGTCCGGCTGCGCCCCGCGGGCACAAAATAATAGAAATTCATCATGCGAATCTTTTCCACGGTTCCATCCGCTCCGCGGGACAGGATATGCCTGTGGCTTCTCTGCTCGTCCGCCGCGTCCAGCACTGGGTTATCATAGAGGCCGATACCGAGCAGCGCCTCCAATTCCGACACGGAACGGCACTCCACATCAGATATCCCAGGGGCTGCGGTCAATTCCTGAAATTCCTGGGAAAAGGCGGACATGGGATACCGCGTCAGTTCCCCATAGACCGTGTACCTCGTCTGGGAGAAAGACCCAACAAAATCAAAGCCGACCATCACGGCCCCCACCGTCCCCACCAGGGCCAGGCACACGCAGGCAGCGATGAGGCCAGCGCGCAGGGGCCGGGGCAGTCTCCGCTTTTTCTGAACTTCTATCCGCTCGATCAGCTCCGGGTCGATATGGCCCAGCGCCTCCAGCGCCCGCTCCTTGTCCATCATAAATATCCCTCCCGATGTAAGTACTCCCGCAGCCTGTTCCGGGTGCGCATCAGGCTGCTCTTGGTCTTGCTCACGCTCCAGCCCAGGTGGCTGGCCACCTCCTCCACGCTCTCGGCGTACCAGTACCGCCGGAGGAAGGCCGTCCTCGCCCCCGGCTTCTGTGTGCGGAGAAAATCGGAGATGGCCCGGCCAAGGGCGATGGCCCGGTTGCGCACGATGGCCCCCAGCCAGCCCTTGAAGTGCTCCGGCCGCTGGGGCGGAATGGCGTTCCACACCGCCAGGGCGCAGTCGCTCAAACACTCCTCCACATCCCGGCTGTCTCGGAGCAGCCGCCAGGCGATGGCCGCGCACCAGGCGCCGTATTTCTCTTTCGTCTCCGCCACCGCCCGCTTGTCCCGGGCAAAGTAGAGGTCAATCAGCAGCTGGTCTGTCATGGCGTCACCACCTGTCATCTGAGAAAGGCCTTTCGCCTATATAGAGTACCAAATGGGGGCGGGGGTTGCAAATTTGGGGGGAAATTTTATTGCAAATTCTTTTTGGGTTGACTTTTATAATATTAAAGTATATATTGAATATAATGAAAGGATCGTGAAGCCGTATGGACTTTATCCCCGACTGGCTGTCCGCCCTGGAGGACGAGGACCTGGTGTTCGTGAAAAAATTCCTTCTGGCCTCCGGCTCCCTCAAGGAGATGGCCCGGCAGTACGGCGTGACCTATCCCACGGTGCGGCTGCGGCTGGACCGGCTCATCCAGAAGATCCAGATTGGGGAGCAGGAGGGGGCGGATCCCTATGTGTCCCTGGTCAAGCGGCTGGCGGTGAACGACAAGCTGGACTTCGACACCGCCAAGCTACTCATCCAAGCGTATAAAAAGGCCAAACAAAAGGAGGAGGACGGATCATGATGATGACGCTACTGACCTTCCTGCTCATGTATGCGTTTTTCTATCTCCCCATCCCCACCCTGCTGCTGTCCTTCCTGCAGGTGTACCTGTGCCGCCGGAACCTCCGCCGGGGCCTCATCCTGCCCATCGTGTCCGCCGTGCTCGGCTCGGTAGCGGCGCCGGTGGTGGGGCTATTGCTGTTCCCTTATCTATTTGGGATGGGCAACGTGTCCTACTTCCTGCTGACCCTGGCCGCCCTGGTGTTGTTCCACATCCCCACATTGGTGTACTTCCTCATCTACCGCTATCAGAAGCGCCGGCGGGAGCGGGAGAACCTGGACCGCATGAAGATTGACGACCTGGAGTGATCATCCCGGGGAGAGCTTGGCGATTTCTCTGGCATAATCAGGGGCGGCGGCAAAATTTTGCCGCCGCCCCTTTCTATTTCGTGTGAATCGTGGTATTCTGTTTTCATCCAAAAACAAGGGGGACTCTATGAAGCCGCGTACCGCCATCCTCTCATTTCTGTGCGTGGAGGCCGTCCTCTACGCCGCCTTCCTGGCCCTGGACCTCACTGGCCGGGGCGGGGACACTATCGTCCTGAAATATACCGGGGTTCTGCTCTGTCTGGCCTTCTCCCTGCTCTGCGCCCTACAGGGCGGGGACCGGCTGGTCCCCCCTGCCCTGGCCCTCACCGCCCTGGCGGACCTGTTCCTGCTGGTGCTAAACCAATGGTATGCCCTGGGCATCGTCCTTTTTCTGGGGGTCCAGTCGGCCTACCTCATCCGGCTGCGGCTGGCCGCGGGGCAGACTTGGTTCCCCATCCGGGCGGGGCTGCCCCTGCTGGCGGGGCTGGTCCTATATCAGCTGGGGCAGGCCACAGCCCTCAACCTGCTGGCAGGACTGTACTTCTCCCAGCTGTTGGTCAACGCCGTCCTGGCCTGGACCCTGCCGGGCCGCCGCTGGCGGTTGTTTGCCCTGGGTTTGACCCTGTTTGTGGGCTGTGATGTGTGCGTGGGAGCGTTCAACTCCCCCGGCCTGGCGCCCGCCGGCGCGTATCAGTTCGCCCAGGTGGGAATGTGGCTGTTTTACCTGCCCTCCCAGGTGCTCATCGCCCTGTCCGCCCTTCCGGAAGAGGAGGCCGTACCATGAAAAACAGCAGACTACTGACCATCCTGCTCGCCATCGCCGCCGCCCTGGTTTTGCTGACCGGGGCCATCGCCCTGCCCATCCTGTGCAGGCCCTTCTACTACGCTCACATCGGCCCCCTCCACCTCACGGAGCAGACCGGGCTGACCGAGGAGGAAATCCGCACCGCCTATGACGAGATGCTGGACTACTGCCTGGGGGCGGAGGAGTTCTCCACCGGCGTGCTACGTTGGTCCCAGAGTGGGAAGGACCACTTCACCGATGTGCGGGGCCTGTTCCTGCTGGACCTGTGGGTGCTGTGGGGAGCGGCGGTGGCCCTGGCGGTGCTGCTCATCACCGCTAGGCTTGCCCATCGGCGGCCTGCCCGCCTGCTGGGCCGGGGTCCCTGTTTCTGGGCTGGAACAGGGCTGGGGGTGGTGTTTCTGGCGGTGGGCGGCCTGGCCGCCCTGGACTTTGACCGGGCCTTCGTGGTGTTCCACGCCCTGTTCTTCCCCGGCAAGGACAACTGGCTGTTTGATCCAGAAACTGACCAGATCATCACCATCCTGCCCCAGGTCTTTTTCCGCAATTGTGCCATCCTGATTTTGGCGGTGCTCATTCTGGGCTGCGCCTCCCTTATCGTCTTTGACGTGCTCTCCGCCCGCCGCCGGACAAAAGGGGATTGACAGCTCCGGAAAAATCCCCTATAATTATGTTATAAACCGTCCCGCTGGGGGCGGGGTGGAATTTTGGTACGACATGTACATTTCAGCCACACGACGGCTCTCTGGCCGTTGTGTGGCTTTTTTTGCCCCGCACCCGACGACAGAAAAGAGAGAGGATCAAAGAACGTGGAACATACCTTTATGAAGGAGCGGGCCATTCTTCCCCTGGTACTCACCATGTCGCTGCCCATGGTGCTGTCCATGCTGGTCAGCTCCCTGTACAACATTGTGGACAGCTATTTTGTGGCCAAAATCAGCGAGGACGCTATGACCGCCCTGTCCCTGGTCTTTCCAGTGCAGAATTTTATCAACGCCGTCACCATCGGCTTTTCCATTGGAGTCAACGCGGTCATCTCCTACTTCCTCGGCGCCCAGGAGCAGGAAAAGGCTAACTCCGCTGCCTCCCAGGGCCTGTTGCTCAGCGCCATCCATGGCGTGATTCTGACTGTGGGCTGCATCGCAGCGATGCCTGCCTTCCTGAGGATGTTTACCGACGACGAGCTGGTCATCAGCCTGGGCCTGCGCTACTCCAACATCGCCTTTGCCTTTGCCGTCGTCATTGCCCTGGGTATGTGCTTTGAGAAGATCTATCAGGCCGTGGGCAAGATGACCGTGGCCATGGTGTGCGTACTCAGCGGCTGTATCGCCAACATCATTCTGGACCCGGTGCTCATCTTTGGCCTGGGCCCCTTCCCAGAACTGGGTATCGAAGGGGCCGCCCTGGCCACTGGTATCGGCCAGAGTCTGAGCCTGGTCATCTATCTCGTTGTCTATCTGCTCCGCCCCCTGCCTCTGCGGCTGTCTCTCAAATGTCTGTCCTTCCGAGGGGCGCTGACGGGCCGGCTGTATGCCATCGGCGTGCCCGCCACCCTAAACCTGGCACTGCCCTCCCTGCTGGTATCCGCGCTGAACATCATTTTGTCCGGCTTCTCCCAGACCTATGTGGTCATTTTGGGCATCTACTATAAATTACAGACCTTCCTCTACCTACCCGCTAATGGTATCATTCAGGGGATCCGTCCCTTGGTGGGGTACAACTACGGCGCCGGAGAGCACCGGCGGGTGAGCCGGATCTACACCACCTCTCTGGCCCTCATCGCCGGCATCATGGTCCTGGGCACCGCCCTGTGTTGGGCGCTGCCCGGCCAGCTCATGGGCCTGTTTACCGAGAATGCCGAGACCATCTCCCTGGGGGCCGCTGCTCTGCGCATCATCAGCCTGGGCTTTGTGCTGTCCTCGGTATCCGTGGCGTCCACCGGTGCGCTGGAGGGGTTGAGCATGGGCGGACCATCCTTGGTCATTACTGCCCTGCGCTATGTGGTGGTCATCATCCCCATCGCCTTCCTGCTCAGCCGCGTCTGGGATGCCCAGGGGGTGTGGTGGGCCTTCCCTGTAACGGAGGCCCTCACCGCCGCGCTTTCTTATTTCGTCTACCGCCGGGCTGCCCGTCCGGCTGTGGAAACGGTCGCCTGAACCAAGCAAAAAGGCTCCCCGATGGGGAGCCTTTTTGCGTTCTGTGGTCTTATTTGTTCCAGTTGAGCACGTCCTTATTCTTCACAAAGTACTCCACCCCGGAGTACAGGGTGGTGACGGCAATCACCGCCACGCACACATAGTCCACCACCGGAGGCACCGGCAGGTGCATGATACACAGGCACACCATGGTGGCAAAGGTTTTGACCTTCCCCGACCAGGCGGCTGCGATGACCCGGCCGTTGTCCACCGCCACCAGCCGCAGGCCGGATACGGCAAACTCCCGGGCCACCACGATAACCAGCGCCCAGGCGGGCAGGCGGCCCGCCTGACAGAACCACAGCATGGCCGCCAGCACCAGCACCTTGTCCGCCAGGGGGTCCATAAACTTGCCGAAGTCGGTGGTCTGGTTGTAGTGGCGGGCAATATAGCCGTCCACAAAGTCCGTCAGGCTGGCGATAATAAAGATGGCCAGGGCCGCATAGGCAGCGCCGGGGAATCCCCAGTACAGCACCACCAGATACACCGGGATGAGAGCCACCCGAAGCATCGTGAGTTTGTTGGCTGTGTTCATTTACAGTTCCTCCGTTTCGTCCGGCAGGCATCCGGCCTTCATCTGTTCCAGCAGCCGCTGAAAGAACATCTTCTGAAATGCCACCTTGTCCCGCCACAGGGCGGCAGCCGCAGGGGTGGCAAGCTCCATCTTCTCCAGCTGTTCCAGCCGGAGAAGGAGGCTGGTCAGCCAGTCCAGCCGCTCACTCAGCGGCAGCTCATAAAATCCCTTGAAGCGCAGATTGTCATAGATGCGGAACGCGTCAAAGCGGTCGATGTTGTCCGCATCCCCTACCGTCTCCGCAAAGGGCGTGCGGCGGCCGGCAAAGTCCGCCTGATCGTCCACATGGATGGCGATGCCATAGCAGATATCCTCCACCACCTGGGCGTCCAGCCCAAGTGTATTCAAAAATGGCCGGGCGATTCGGGCGCTGTCTCTGCCGTGGTTGTTCCAGTCATAGTCTGCCGGGACATCCATCCCATAGGCCGCGTCGTGAAGCAATCCGGCGATGCAAGCCGCCTCCGGGTTCATACCCGATGCTTGGGCGATTTGCCGGCACAGCCCGCCCACCCGGACGGAGTGTTCCAGCCGGTAGGCCCCGTCCGCCGGGTGTTCCTTGAAGCGTTGGCAAGCGCTGAACCGCCCCTTCAAAAATTCCAGTGCTCTCTGCTCCCGGTCCGTCATGGTCATTCCTCAATCTCCCCTGTCAGGTCGCCGTCGGACACGCCAGTGATGCGCACCCAGACGAATTCCCCGGCGGGGATCAGGCCCGCAGCGGTGAACAGCACCCGGCCGTCGATGTCCACGGAGTCGGCGTAGGTCCGGCCCACATAACAGCCCTCGTTGTGGTCAAAACCCTCGCACAGCACCTCCATACAGGTGCCCAGCCGCTGCTCGTTGTACCCGTCCATGATGCGGGATTGAAGATCCACCACCAGCTCTACCCGGCGGGCGGCAGTCTCCGGATCCACCTGGTTGTCCATGACCGCGGCTAGAGTTCCCTCCTCCGGAGAGAACTGGAACACGCCCGCCCGCTGGAGCTTCTGCTCCTTCAAAAACTCGCACAGTTCCTCAAACTCTGCCTCCCCCTCGCCGGGCAGGCCGCAGATCAGGGAGGTGCGGATAACCACATCGGGCATGGCGGCACGGAGCTTGTCAAACAGGGCGATAATCTCCGCCTTGGTGCTCCGGCGGCGCATGGCCTTCAGGATGCCGTCGTTGGCGTGCTGGATGGGGATGTCCAGATAGTGGACGATCTTCTTCTCCCGGGCGATCACCTCGATCAGCTCATCAGTGACCGCCTCGGGGTAGAGGTAGTGCAGCCGGATCCAGTGGAAGGGCAGCCTGCACAGCTCCGTCAGCAGTCCGGCCAGGGTGGTGTCGTCCTTCAAATCCCAGCCATACCGGGTGATGTCCTGGGCGATGACAATGAGTTCCTTCACCCCCCGCTTGGCCAGCCCTCTGGCCTCCTGGAGCAAGGCTTCCATGGACCGGCTGCGGTAGCGCCCCCGGAGCCTGGGGATGATACAGAAGGCGCAGCCGTTGCTGCACCCTTCGGCGATTTTCAGGTAAGCGGTGTAGGGTGGGGTGGTCACCATCCGCTCTCCGTCCTCATAGGTGCGGTTCATGTCTCCGAAGTGCTCCGCCTTCTCCCCGCCCATAAGCTCATGGACCGCAGCTACCACATCGGTATAGCTGCCCGTGCCCAGCATGCCGTCCACCTCGGGCAGCTCCTCCCGGATGCCGTCGGGATACCGCTGGCTGAGGCAGCCGGCCACCAGCAGCTTTTTCAGTTTGCCCTGCCGCTTCAGCTCTCCCAGCTCCAGGATATGGTCAATGGCCTCGCTCTTGGCCGACTCAATGAAGCCGCAGGTGTTGAGCACCGCCACGTCCGCCCCCTCAGGCTCTCCGGTGACGGTAAAGCCGGCGTCCCGGCACAGAGCCATCATCTGTTCTGTATTCACCAGGTTTTTGGCGCAGCCAAGGGACACAAAGGCCACTTTGTACGACATTGCGTTCACTCCAATTTCTACGTTATGAGAGAGCGGCAGCGGCGTATCCGGCACTTCTCCCTTCGCCGCCCACCCGTCCGCCCGGATCACCTGAAGGGGAAAATGGCCGGCGTCCAGCTCCAGTCAGAGTGCCGCCCCCGGTTCTAACGAGTTCTGTCATCCAGATTCCGCACTGGAAAGCTGTTGAAACGCGGCTATTCCTCTCCCTGACAGCGGTACCGCTCCACCGCCTGGGCGATCTCCTCCCAGGAAAAGCCCCGGCGGGCCAGGTAGTCGCAGGCCCGCTTCAAATTCTCCTGGGTTGGCTCCGCCCCCCGGAGCCTGCGGATGAGCAGCTCGTCCAAGACGTTCGCCCCCTGGGAAACGCCGTCCATCGCCTCCGCCCAAAATGCCCGGGGCACTCCCCGGCGGTACAGCTCATCCTGAATCTTCCGCGGACCATAGCCCTTTTCTGCGTAATGCCGGGCCACTGCGCCGGCATACTCCCCGTCATTGAGCAGTCCCAGCCCCTCCAGCCAGTCTGCGGCCCGCTCGGCTCCCTGGCGCAGAGCCTCCCGCTCCCGCTCCAACGCCTCCGGGTCGGGCTGGACCTCATCGGCCTCCCGGCTGGGCTTTTTCCGGCGGCGGGCCGGGGCGGACAGCTTGTCCACCAATTCCCGCCGGGACATCGGCCGGGCGGAGAGCAGAGCCACCGCCCGCTCATTCAGCCTGCCCTGGATCTCGGCAGCGGCCAGGGCCTCCCCCTCCTCTTCCGTCAGCTCCTTTCCGGAGTAGAGGGACAGGGAGACCACCTCCCCCTCCCCCAGGCGGACTAGGGAGCCGTCCTCCAGCCACACCAGCCAGCGGCCTTGCCTGTGCCGGGACGGCTCCAATTTCTCGATCTTCACAGAAGCCCTCCCTCAAACGCTTCGCAGAATTTCACACCCGCAGGTGCGCAAAAGCCTCGCAGAGTTCGCGCCCGCAGGCGCGAATGAATTGCAGTCTATTTTTCGCCAGGGCGTGTACCTGGCGAAAAATTCCTATCGGCTGACAAGCGTGCGAGCCCCGCCCTTTGGGGCGAGTGCGACGCAGTCAGCCGCAACTTTCTCCTTTGAAAAGGCCGCTGCCGTTCCGGCGGCCTTTTCAAAGGAACGCGTCAGCCCTCAAAGTCCTCCGCCGACACATCCACCGCCCGGCCCGCTGCCTTGGCGGCAATCTGGGACTGGCGGCTCATGAGCTTAAAGGAGTTGGCCCGGATTTCCGCCTCAATTTTCTCCGCCAGCTCCGGATTGTCCTGGAGGTATTTCTTCACCGCGTCCTTGCCCTGGCCCAGCCGGGTGTCTCCCATAGAGAACCAGGAGCCGGACTTCTGGATCAGGTCCAGCTTGACCGCCAAATCCACCAGTTCGCCCAGCTTGGAGATGCCCTCGCCGTACATGATCTCAAACTCCGCCTCCCGGAAGGGCGGGGCCACCTTATTTTTCACGATCTTGGCCCGGGTGCGGTTGCCCACCACCTCAGAGCCGTTTTTGATCGCCTCGATGCGGCGCACCTCAATACGAACGGAAGCGTAGAATTTCAGCGCCCGACCGCCGGTGGTGACCTCCGGGTTACCGTAGACCACACCCACCTTTTCCCGCAACTGGTTGATAAAGATGACAATGCAGTTGGTCTTGGAAATGGATCCGGCCAGCTTCCGCAGGGCCTGGCTCATCAGTCGGGCCAGCAGGCCCACGTGGGAATCCCCCATGTCTCCCTCGATCTCCGCCCGGGGAGTCAGGGCGGCCACGGAGTCCACCACCACCACGTCGATGGCACCGGAGCGCACCAAAGCCTCGCAGATCTCCAGGCCCTGCTCTCCAGTATCCGGTTGGGAGATGAGCATGGAGTCAATGTCCACCCCTAGGGCCCGGGCATAGGTGGGGTCCAGGGCGTGCTCAGCGTCGATGAAGGCCACCTCACCCCCACGCTTCTGAGCTTCCGCCACGATGTGAAGCGCCAGAGTTGTCTTACCCGAGGACTCAGGACCGTAGATTTCAACAATACGCCCCTTGGGCACACCCCCGATACCCAGGGCAATATCCAGGGACAAAGACCCCGTGGGCACCGCCTCCACCATGATATGGGAGTTCTCTCCCAGGCGCATGATAGAGCCCTTGCCGAACTCCCGCTCAATTTGGGCAATGGCAGTGTCCAGAGCCCGCTTCTTGTCCGAGGCAGGGGTGGGCGTGTCCCCCATGCGCTTCTTATCCGCCATGGTTATCATCCTTTCCCGATCTTATTATCCAAAGTAAGCGCTGAAACATACAGCTTTCCGCGCCATCCGTCTCTCATAGCGTCGGTCCAATCGTTCTCCCTATTCGTTCAGAACGCCCTCCACCACCCGCCAGTGGCCGCCGGGGTCCTGAAAGGTCTGAATGTCCTCGTAGCCCTGCTCGGCCATAATGTACTCCACTGCCGGGGCCTGGTCATAGCCCACCTCAAAGGCCAGCTTTCCCCCGGGCCGGAGAGCGGATTTCCACCCCGCTGTCACCGCGCGGTAGAAGTCCAGGCCGTCTTCCCCGCCGTCCAGGGCCAGCATAGGCTCATAATCCCGGACGCTGTGGTCCAGGCCCGCCAGATCGCCGGTGGGGATGTAGGGAGGATTGCACAAAATCAGGTCAAAATCCCACAGAGCCGCCGGAGCTGGCTCCAGGGCATTGGCCCGGGCGGCGCTGACCTGGGCGGTCAGTTCGCACCGCCGGATATTCTGCCGGCATACCCGCAGGGCATCCTCCGACCAGTCAGCCAGAATGACCCGGGTATTGGGACAGTTGGCCGCCACGGCCAGACCCACACAGCCGCTGCCCGCGCACAGGTCCAGCACCCGGGTGCCGTCGGGCAGGTCCTTGACAAATACAATGCCCCGGTCCACCAGGGTTTCCGTATCCGCCCGGGGAATGAGCACATCCCGGCAGATATCCAGCGTCAGACCGTAGAACTCCCACTCCCCGATGATGTAGGCCACCGGTTCTCCCGCCAGACGTCGGTCCATGAGCTCCCGAAAGCGGCGCTCCACATGGTCGGACACATAGAGATTTCTATCCCGGAAGAATTGGTTGCGCGTCTTTTCCGATGCGTAGCACAGCAGCTCCCGTGCCTCCAGCTGGGCCGCCTCCACTCCAGCTTGGCGCAGCTCCTTCCGGGCATCCAGATATAAATTATTATATGTGGTGGCCACAGCCGCACCATCCTCTCTTTTTCTTTGGTAAGGCTTTTCCTTCCCACAAGGGCCCTTGACCCCGTTTCAAGGACTCCGTCCTTAAAGAACGCTTTTTCCCGACCCCATTTCTTTTGTCTTGTCAAAAGAGACGGTGTCGGACCGCCAAAGAAAAGCGCTTTCTGGCCCTTCGGTGCGTCCCTCTATTGACCGGCGCCGTGGTAACTAGGATACCCTCTGCCCCTGCGCCATTGCCATTGATGCCGACTAAGAAAGCACTCCCCAGCGGCCCCCGGCAGAGCGCCTAGTCTTGGCGCCTGCTGGTAGCAGGCGTGTCCCGAGGGCCTGGCACACTTCTACAACTGCCAGCAGAGCGGCAGCGAGAATTAGTGGCTCCGAGTGTCAGCTTACCTCAACGCCGGAAATAGGCGTATGCATTCCTTATCCTGGGTCCTCGTAAAAACGGAGGCCCGGGGGGAAAGGCCGCTAAGGACTTAGGCCACGCCCTTGGTGGCCGTAGTCCTCCTGCGGCCGTCCCCCGGCGCATTTTTGGTTTCTTTTTGTGCGAGCAAAAAGAAACTCGCCGTCAAGCGAAACCTGACAGGTCCCGGAGGGCAGGAATGCCCTCTAGTGGTGGCAAGGGCTACCGCCCTCGCTCACCACTTGTCCGCGCCCTTCTCCCTGGGCAGCACCTGTTTGAGTGCCTCGATGCCCACTTCGATCATGGAATCGTCCGGCTCAAAGGTGGTGAAGTTTTGCATCCACATGCCCGGTGCCCGGAGCGCCCGGCACAGCCAGCCGTCGTGACCGCCCACATAGCGGTTGAACTCATAAGTAACGCACACAATCATCGGCAGCAACAGCAGATGCAGCAGCATCCGCAGCCAGGTGTTCTCGATCTTCAGTGGTGTAAAAATGACGATGGACAGAAAAATGGACACCGCAATCACCACGAACAGAAAGCTGGTACCGCAGCGGGGATGGTGCCGGGGCTGTTTCCTCACGTTTTCCACCGTCAGCTCCAGACCGTTTTCGTAGCAGTAGATGGTTTTGTGCTCCGCGCCATGGTACTCAAACACCCGGTGGATCTCCTTCATCCGGGAGCACAGAAACAGGTATCCCATAAAAATGGCCACCTTGATAATTCCCTCCAATACAGAGCGGAACCACAGGGGCATGGTTTTCCACACCAATCCAATAAGCCCGGTGACGGCGGTGGGCAACAGGATAAACAAGCCAATGGAAAACGCCACACCCAGCACTGCGGCAATGCCGATGATGAGAGCGGACGCCTTTTCATCAGAAAAATGGTCGTTGATCCATTTGTCCAGGCCGGTGAGTTCCTCGTCCTCCACCTCCATCTCGCCGGATACGTCAGCAGAGTACATCAGCGCTTTGATTCCGTGATACATAGAGGAACAGAACGTCTTGAGTCCTCTGAGGAAGGGCAGGTGCCAGATAGATTTGCGGGGCTCGACCTCCCAGGTGGTCACATCCAGCTCACCGTCTGGCTTACGCACCACCACAGCCCGCCGGTCCGGACCCTGCATCATGATGCCTTCGATGAGGGCCTGTCCGCCGCAGGTGGTCTTATAGGGGGTCGTGATACAGCTTTGGGGTTCTTTTTTTGCCATGGGTCTGTTTCTCCTTAAACCGCTTGCTCCCAGGCCTACACACAGTCTAACAGAAGGTCCAGGTTTTTGCAATCTTTTTATCGAACTTTCGTTCTATTCTTCTGGGGGAATGTCACATTATTCTACGTCCAGAGGCAGCCGGACTGCCACCAGGCAGCCGCCCCCCTCAGCGTTGGACAGCTCCAGGGTTCCGCCGTGGCGGGTGATAATCTCTTCGCATACGGCCAAGCCAATGCCGGAGCCTCTGGCCTTGGACGACCCCTTATAGAACTTGTACTTGACATGGGGCAGCTCCTCTTCTGGGATACCTGGACCATAGTCCCGGATGCGGATCACCGCATCGTCCTCTTCCCGGACCACCGACACGTCCACCCGGCCGCCGGAGCCGCCGTGCTTGTCCGCGTTGTCCAGCAGGTTGCAGAACACCTGCCGCAGCCGCTCAGGGTCTCCGGTGAGGGTGGGGAAGGTCTCCTCCGGCTCAGTGTAGTGCAGTTCCAGCCCTTTCCGGCGGAAGAACTCCCGGTAGGTGTACACCGCATCCTCCAGCTCGGCCACGATGTCCAGCGGCTCCACCGACAGGTTGAACCGCCCGGCCTCAATTCGGGAGAACTCCAGCAGCTCCTCCACCATGTTGGTCAGCCGCCTGGCCTCGGAAACAATGATGCCCATGCCCTTTTTTACATCTTCTGCGTCCCGCACCTCGCCGTTGTACAAGGTCTCTGCCCAGCCGTTGATCGCGGTCAGGGGGGTTCGCAGCTCATGGGATACGGATGAGATAAACTCTGACTGGGTCTTTTCCGCCTGGTCGATCTTGAGGGACATATCGTTGATGGCATCCGTGAGCTGTCCCATCTCATCATCGGATTTTTTCTCCATCTGGATGCCGTAACTTCCTGCGGCAATGCGCTTGGCCGTTTCAGTCACCCGCAGGACCGGCTCCAGAATCGAGCGGATAAAGTAGTAGTTGGTCAGCCACACCATCACCAGTACCCCCGCGCATACCAGAGTGGTGACCGCGATGATATACACCATCTGCCGGTCCATCTCCCGCAGAGAGGTCACCAGCCGGGTCACTCCCACCACCTTGCCGTTGTACACCACTGCGGCGGATACCGCCATCACGTGCTCGCCGGTTTCAGGATCTGGACCGCTCCAAGTCCGCACCCGCTCCTGAGCTGCGCCGGTCTCCGAATTGCCCAGTACCGCCTGGATATCCAGAGTGCCTGGTGATGAACGGGGCGCGTCCAGCAGCGAGGACATCAAGATATGTCCATCGGAATCGAGAAATTGCAGCTCCATGTTTCCTGTTTCCGCTGGGTTCGAGGGGTTGGACGGGGTGGACGGATTGGAGGTCATGTAGTACCGGGCCGCAGACAAATACTCCTGCTCTGTGGCATAGCTCTGAAGAAAGCTAGCCGCAGTGGTGGCCTGGGTCTCCATCCGCTCACTCATCACCTGGTAATAGGAGGAATACATCGTGGTGACAAACAGCGTGCCTGCCAGCAGCAGCACCGCTCCCACCACCGCCAGCGAGTTGAACATCCACCGTCCCCGCAGGCCCCGGGATTGGCGGCGCCCCTTCTTGTGCTTCTCCGGCCGCTGGACGGCTTCCTTCTTCCCGGCTCTTTCCCTGGATCGGGACGTTGAAGCCCTTGGCGTTTTGATGGTGCTCACCTCCTCTTAATTGACTGGAAGCTTTCGCTCCCACCTCCGCAGGATGACGTTCCGCGCAGTCAGAGCGTCACCCCAAAAGCCGGCTCCTTTGAAAATTGACCCAGGAACGGTATCGGTGCCACGCTCCCCTCATGAGGTCATGTCCCCCACTTGTAGCCGTAGCCCCATACGGTGGTGATATACACCGGATTCTGAGCGTCATCCTCCAGCTTGATCCGAAGGCGGCGGATGTTCACATCCACGATCTTCAGCTCGCCGATGTAGTCCTTTCCCCACACCGCATCCAAGATCTCCTCCCGGGCTAGGGCCTTTCCCGGGTTGTCCATAAACAGCTTGACAATAGAATACTCCACCTGGGTCAGCTTCAGCCGCTGGCCGTTCTTCTCCAAGGTCCGGTTTCGGGTATTGAGCAGGAAGGGGGGCTGACTAATCTCGTCGGCATCCCGCACCATCTCGCCGCCCGCTCTGCGGTAAAGGGCATCCACCCGGGCGGTGAGCTCCGCCGGGGAAAAGGGTTTGGTCACATAGTCGTCCGCCCCGGTCATCAGGCCGGTGACTTTGTCCATCTCCTGGGTCCGGGCGGTGAGCATGATAATGCCTATTTGGGCGTTGCCCGCCCGGATACGGCGGCACACCTCAAAGCCATCGATCTCACCGGGCAGCATAATATCCAACAAGGCCACCTTGATGTCGGGGTTTTTGCGGATCAGCTCCAGGGCTTCCTCTCCGTCTCCGGCCTCGATGGTCTCATACCCCGCCCGCTTCAGATTGATGACCACAAAGCTGCGGATATTCGGCTCATCCTCCAATACCAGTACTTTACGCATGGCTCGTCGCTCCCTTCTTGCGGCCCGTCCAAAACCCGTGGGCCATCCGTCTGAGGTATTCCGTCAAGCGTTATCCACAGTGGCCCATTCTGTGGTGATGAGATTGAACCGCTCCCGGACCTGGTCTACACTCAGGCCGCAGTCCCAACCGTCGTTAGCAAACTCTACCGCATAGGCCACGGATGAAGTGGACAGCAGCAGCTGTCGGCTGCCCAAGTTGGCCCGGGCCTCCCGGTTGGTACCTGTTAGGCGGTAGATCGTCATGAACCGGGTCAGACTCCCGTCATATTCCTGATGGTAAAACACCACAGCCTGCTCACCCCGGTGATTCTCCCGGTCATCCCGCTCCACAGCGATCTGTCCATCCCAGCTGCTGGGCAGGATCAGATACCAGCCATCCTCAGTGGAGTGGTAGGTGATACAGGCCACGGTAGCATGGCCCAGAGCGTCAAACTGCCTCCAGTAGATGATCCAGTGCGTCGTCTCACTGGATGCTCTGACGCTGGGCAGGGCCAACGCCACAGGCACCTCCAGCACACCGTCGTTATTGATATCAGTCACCGATACCCCGGTATAGCTGCGCAGGGTATAGTTGCTGATGCCGCTGTCCTGATTAATGGTGACGTTGACCAGGCCTCCATCTTGATAGGCCAGGATATCGGTGACCTGCCCTCCTTCACAGTCCGAGGTGACATAGATAGCAGGCGTTTGCCCGGCCAGCACTCCAGTACGCACCGAGGTCACATCGTTCACATTGGCCGACAGGGCGGCCTCCGACGTCATAACCAGCATCCCATCCTGATACGTATAGTAGCTGGCCCGGCTGTAGCTTTCCCCGGTGTCATCCCGCTGGATGACGACCAGCTCCCGCAGGCCGTCCCCGTTCAAATCAGCCAGGACATAGCTTTCGTTATAGGTGCTGTGGACAAGCTCGGTGGCCTCTGCCGGCCCAAGGGCATAGACGGACAGCACATAGACCCGGTTGGCCAACTGCCAGCTGACCACCACCTCCAGGATTCCGTCCCCGTCCAGATCCCGGTAAGCAATGGAGCCGACGTTATTGCCCTCTCCCTGGATGCGGTAGGCAATCTGGTAAGTTCCATCGCTGCCCATCCGGAAAATATAGATTTTCAGCGGCTGGGGGTCGTCCGAGGAATTGCTGCGGAAAAACGCCACCGCAGCCTCTTCTTCCCCATCGCTGTTCAGATCCAGCAGCTGAATCGCCGAAGTATTACTGCCAGTCAGAGGCGCGGTCTGCTCCGCATCCAGGCTGCTCTTCACCTGCTCAATCGTGGCGTTCAGGTTTTTATACTCCTCTGGCAGTTGGGGCTGCACAAACAGATCCTCCGCCGACCGAAACAGCGAGACGCCGCAGCCGGATAACAGCAGCATGAATACCGCAGCTCCCAGCCAAACGCTCAGCCATGTCCGAAAACTCGCTTTCATCGCCCCGCCTCCTTCCGCCGCCTGCCGGACTGGGCGTGTCCGAGCATGTCAATTCTTCAATCTTGCTTATCATACCATATTTCCACGAACAGTGGTATGATTTTTTGTAAATAAAATCGCGCGCCCTTCAAATTTTTCTCTTTACATTTGGCTGAAAACTTGTTATAATGCACAGGCATCCAAAAGATGTGCGTCCGTAGTTCAATTGGATAGAGCGTCAGATTCCGGTTCTGAATGTTGGGGGTTCGAGTCCCTTCGGGCGTGCCAGTCCGTGGCAAACAATCATGGTTTGCCACGGACTTTTTCTATCTGCGGCAGGCTGTGATGACACCCATTTTAGAAGTTTTGGGCTGTCGGCTCACCAATGCGCAGTTTCCTCCGTGGGCCAAGCTTTGCAGAAGACATTCCTCACCTGCTGTGACCCGGGCAAGGCGGCGGCCTCCCGCATCTGCCCGACGCTGAAAAAACTTTTTCAGGAATATAACAAACTGGAGGAATCCCAATGAACACCCCTACGCTGGAGACCAATCGGCTGGTCCTGCGCAGATTTACCCCGCAGGATCTGGAAGCCCTTTATCAGATCTACCGAGACCGGGAGGTGAATCGCTTTCTGCCGTGGTTCCCGCTGGAAAATCTCCAACAAGCTCAGGTCTTTTATGCGCAGCGGTATGCCGCCAAGTACGCTCAGCCCCAAGGCTATGCCTACGCCATCTGCAAAAAAGAAGATAACTTCCCTATTGGCTATATCAAAGTGGATATGGATGAGGCCCACGATCTAGGCTACGGCCTGCGAAAGGAGTTCTGGCACCAAGGCATCGTTACCGAGGCGGCCCAGGCCGTCATCACCCAGGTCAAGCGGGATGGCCTGCCTTACCTTACCGCCACCCATGACCGGGACAACCCCCGCAGCGGCGGCGTGATGAAACAGGTAGGCATGAAGTACCAGTATTCCTATGAAGAGCAGTGGCAGCCCAAGGACATCCTGGTGACCTTCCGCATGTACCAGTTAAATCTGGATGGCAGCGAAGATCGAGTTTACCAAAAGTATTGGAACGAGTCCGCCGTCCATTTCGTAGAACAGGACGTTTGACCCGGCTCCGGTCCGGCTGCCATACCCTTTCCGCCCGTCCGCGTCCGGCCTTCCGGCCCGGGCGGGCGTTGACAATTCGTTCACCATTTCATCTCCCCGCTGTGGTATACTGATATGAACTAAACGGGTCCGGCCCTTGGCCGGCGGGAAGGGAGGGTACATCGCCATGGAAGAATTCACCGCGCTGATCGCGTGGGCGGCCCAAGCTCTGGCGGCCTGGCGTCAAGCCAACCCCATTCTGGCGGAGGGGGTCAGCTTCGCCTGCCGGCTGCTGGCCCCCATGCTGACTCTGCTGATCCTGGTGCGCACCATCCGCAGCCTGCTCACCGTCCCGGCCCAGCCCGAGGTGTGGGCTGTGCTGGGCCTGCCCAACGGGGTGAAGGTGCCCTTGACCCGCTGGGAAAACATCATGGGCCGCTCTCCCTCCGCCGACGTGGTGGTGAACTACCCCAGCGTCTCCCGGCAGCACGCGGCTATTATCCGCCGGGGAGACGATGCGGACTGGACGGTATATGACCTTGGCTCTAAGATGGGTACCTCCGTCAACGGACAGCCGGTGGAAGGCAGCGCCCCGGTCACTGTGGGGGACACAGTGGAGCTGGGCGGCGTGCCCATGGTGCTCATCCCCGTAGATGACAAGGAACTATCTGAGCAGGTGGCACGGCGCCGGCGCCAGGTGCCCATCTCCCCCTGGCTACCCCTCATTGCGCTGACGGCGCTCCAGGTGCTGTGCGGGTTTCAGCTGTTTATGGCGGGAGGGGCGGAGGCCTCCCCCAACATTGTTCTCAGTTTTCTGGCTCTGCCGGTGATGATGTGGCTGTATTTTCTTCTCATGCGCGCCACCGGGCGGGTAGGGTTTGAAATGGAAATTATCGCCTTCTTCCTGTCCACCCTGTCCATGGCAGTCACCGCCTCCTCCGCTCCATCCTCTCTGCCCAAACAGATGATCGCCCTGATTCTGGGTCTGGGACTGTTTCTGGTGCTGGGGCTGCTCCTGCGGGATTTGAAGCGGGTGCAGAAGCTGCGCTGGCTCATGGCCGCCGGGTGTATCGGCCTGCTGACCATCACATTGGTACTGGGGACCAGCCAGTTCGGCGCCACCAACTGGATCCGGCTTGGCCCCCTGTCCTTCCAGCCCTCGGAGATCGCCAAGATCTGCTATATCTTCGCCGGGGCGGCCACACTGGAGCGGCTGTTCCGCAAGCGCAACCTGGGGCTGTTCCTGGTGCTGACGGGGGTATGTCTGCTGTGCCTGGCGGGGATGAGCGACTTCGGCACCGCCGCCATCTTCTTCGTCACCTTTCTGGTCATCGCCTTTCTTCGCTCCGGGGACTGGGCTACCCTGTCTCTCATCTGCGCTGGAGCGGTATTCGGGGTGTTCATGATCGTTCAGATGCGCCCCTACATCCTCTCCCGCTTCTCCACTTGGCTTCACGCCTGGGAGAACGCCTCCTCCGGCGGCTACCAGCAGGTGCGCACCATGTCCGCCGCCGCCTCCGGCGGGCTCATTGGCGTGGGGCCGGGAGAGGGCTGGCTTCACCGTATCGGGGCGGCTGACACCGACCTGGTGTTCGGCATGCTCTGCGAAGAGTGGGGCCTCATCGTGGCGGTACTGGCGGTAGTGTCCATCCTCACCCTGGTGGTCTTTGCCGTCCGCGCCTGCCGGGCGGGCCGCTCTCCCTACTACACCATCGCCGCCTGCGCCGCCGGTTCCCTGCTGGTGTTCCAGACGGCGCTGAACGTGCTGGGCTCGGTGGATCTGCTCCCTCTGACGGGAGTGACGTTTCCCTTTGTGTCCAACGGCGGCTCGGCCATGATGGCCTCCTGGGGCCTGCTGGCCTTTTTGAAGGCCACCGACACCCGGCCTAACGCCAGCTTTGCCATTCAGCAGCGCAGGCTGCCCCAGTCTGCCCGTCCCAAGAAGCGAGGTGCTCCCTATGCGTAAGATCGAACGCCGGACCTGGATCTGCCTGCTCATCGCCGGAATCCTGGCCGCGGGCCTGGCCGTCTTTGTGGTTTTGTTCTTCAAAGACGGCGGAGAATGGGCGTCCGCCTCCTTCAACCGCCACCTCTACTCCTCCTCCGGCACCCTTTTGACCGGCCGGGTGCTGGACCGGGATGGTAATGTGCTCTCCCAGGTGGAGGCCGGCAAGCGGGTCTACGGCGGCGACGCCCGGCAGCGCCGGGCAACGCTCCATGTAGTGGGCGACCTCCAGGGCAAGATCGGCACCGGCGCCCTCACCGCCTTTGCCGACCGGCTGACGGGCTACAACCCGGTGACCGGGGTTGCCGCGGCAGAGGCCGGGGGCAGCGACCTGTACCTGACCATCGACCTTGACTGCCAGCTGGCCGCCTGGAATGCCCTCAACGGCCGGAAGGGCGCCGTCCTTCTGTACGACTATGAGACGGGGGAGATCCTCTGTCTGGTGTCCTCCCCCGCCTATGACCCGGAAAACGTCCCGGACGACTTGGAGAGCGACCCGGACTATGAGGGGGCCTACATCAACCGGGCCCTTCGGGCCGCCTTCACCCCCGGCTCCATTCTGAAGACCGTCACCCTCCATGCCGCCATCGAGGAGCTGCCCGACCTGTTTGACCGCACCTGGACCTGCACCGGGTCCATCCAGATTGGCGACCAGACGGTGACCTGCACCTCCGCTCACGGGGATGAGACCATCGGCCAGGCCTTCTCCAACTCCTGCAACTGCGTGTTTGGCCTGCTGGCGGTGGAGCTGGGGGCGGACACCCTGGAGCGGTATGTGGAGCAGGCCGGGCTTACCAGCTCCTATTCCGTGGACGGCATCCCTACCCTGGCCTCCTCCATCCCCCTGGAGGGGCTGAGCGAGGGCCAGCTGGCGTGGGCCGGCGTGGGCCAGGCCAAAGATTCCGTCAACCCTCTGTCCATGCTGGTGTATATGGGGGCTGTGGCCAACGGCGGCCGGGCGGCAGTGCCACGGCTCATCCAACGCTCGGACGCATCCCTCATTCCCGCCGGCTGGGGCGCCCGGCGCACCGGCACCCTCATCGCCCCGGACACCGCCCAGATCCTGTCAGACATGATGGCCTATAATGTGACGTCCAACTATGGCAGCAGCCGGTTCGGCAACCTGGATATGGGGGCCAAGTCGGGCACCGCCGAGGTGGGTGCGGACCAAAAGCCCCATGCCTGGTTTGCCGGCTTTGTCCGGGAGGCGGAACACCCCTATGCCTTTGTGGTGCTGGTGGAAAATGGCGGCAGCGGCTCCCAGGTGGCCGGCGACGTGGCGGCGGCGGTGCTGTCCGCGGCTGTGGGCTGACACCGGATCAGGCCATAAAAGCCCCGCGGCATCGGCCGCGGGGCTTTTGATTTGTACTTGTGGAACCTGTCTTAGTGCGCACTGCCTTAAAAGTATGGCGAATTCGGAACGCAACCAAAAGAATTCTCATAGGCGGAGGAAAGTGTGCGTAAATTCACAGCTTTTCAAACACTCATCCACCTTGTCCAACATATCTGCCCGCCCAGATGCCGCGCCTGGCAGCCGATCTTCTTTATTGGCGGTTTGATTTCGATATACATATGTATCCGGTCCAATTCCCAAATCATTACGATTTATGTGATATCATTATTTTCACCGTCAGCCGAACGCATTAAATCAGCTATCGTATAGCCATCAAAAAATTCGGTAACGACCTGATCAAATTTTTCCCACATGGGCAGAGTCCTGCATTGGGCGGCTCTGGAGCAAGGCAGGGCATGGCTTTCCAGACAGGCTACAGGAGCCAGTTCGCCTTCCGTCAAGCGTAAAATCGTCCCAACCTTGTACTGCTCCGGAGGTTTTCCCAGCTTATAGCCCCCGCCTTTCCCCCGCAGCCCCACCAGAATTCTTTCCCGCACAAGTACCTTTAAAACCGCCTCCAGATACTTTTCAGAGATCTCCTGGCGCTGGGCGATTTCCTTCAATGGAACAAATCCTTCGTCTTGATGTTCCGCTAAATCGACCATGACCCGCAGCGCATATCTGCCCTTCGTTGATATAAACACAGAAGTCCCCCCTTGCATGTTCAATCCAATTATACCACATGGTTAATAGGAAATTCAACTGATTCCTCCCCCTCGTCTATTGACAAATCTCTCCTTTGGTGCTAAAATTCCTATAAACCTACTCGTCAAGTCTGTATATTGGCTAACCCAATTCTGATTGCCTGCTGGAGCGATGCCGCCGCTGATTGCTGATTCAGGTCCCAGCCCCTTGCAAACCAAACAAACCATATTGGAGGAATCTATCATGGGCAACATCTATACATCCGCCGCCCAGCTGATTGGCCGCACACCTTTGCTCGAGCTGACTCACATTGAGCAAGCGCATGCGCTGGAGGCCAAGCTGGTCGCCAAACTGGAATTCTTTAACCCCGCTGGTTCGGTCAAAGACCGCATCGCCAAGGCTATGATCGACGATGCCGAGGCTAAGGGCCTGCTGAAGCCTGGCGCAGTTATCATCGAACCAACCTCCGGCAACACGGGCATCGGACTGGCATCTGTGGCTGCAGCCAAGGGCTACCGAATCATCCTTACCATGCCGGAAACCATGAGTGTAGAGCGTCGCCAGATTATGAAGGCCTACGGAGCGGAGCTTGTGCTTACCGAGGGGGCCAAGGGCATGAAGGGTGCCATTGCCAAAGCGGAAGAACTAGCAAAGGAAATTCCCAACAGCTTCACCCCCGGACAGTTTACCAACCCGGCCAACCCCGCTACCCACAAGGCGACTACTGGCCCCGAAATCTGGGCAGATACCGACGGCAGAGTAGATTATTTTGTCGCTGGAGTTGGTACAGGCGGCACTATTACCGGCGTTGGGCAGTATCTGAAGGAACAAGCCCCCCATGTGAAAGTGATTGCCGTCGAACCGAAGGATTCTCCGGTTCTCAGTAAAGGGCACTCCGGCGCACACAAAATCCAGGGTATTGGGGCGGGCTTCGTCCCGGACACCTTGGATACCACCGTTTATGATGAGATCATCCCCGTCGCCAACGACGACGCCTTTGCCACAGGAAAAGAGATTGGCCGGCTGGAAGGCGTTCTAGTAGGCATATCATCCGGCGCAGCGGTGTGGGCTGCACTCCAAATCGCCCGACGTCCAGAAGCGAAGGGAAAAATCATTGTGGCCCTGTTGCCTGATACTGGCGACCGCTACCTCTCAACTCCACTGTTCGCAGACTAAGATACAAGCCTCCTTCATGCAAGCGCCGCCGCAGGCTCTGCGGCGGCGCTTCACGTTCGCCATGGGCGATTGCCCACGTCCAGTGTGATACGTTGATCACAGATTCCGCCCTTGCCTTATGCTATATCCGTAGCATAGCTGGCGGCCTGTGCTTTGCAGTTCAGAATTGTGTGGATATAAAAAATTCTAATTACCTATTGAAATAGTAGGATAATATGATATAATATTTCCTGTGGTAATTTGAGCGGGTGTGCTTCACTATGATACGTTTTCCAACGGCCGCCACGCCCTTTGGGTCATGGCCGGCATAGCAGAGCACGGTATGGAAACACCATTATTTCTAATTCTAAAGAGGATTGCCGCGCGTCAAAATATTACCAATAGGTATTTGGAACGGATTATGCTGTCTGGCGGTTCCTGCGTGGGGCCAGCAGCATCAAGTTACTGAAATAAAGAAAGGAAATGCCAAATGAGAATGATTTATGCAGACAATGCCGCCACGACTAAGCTGTCCCCAACGGCGCTGGCGGCCATGATCCCCTACTTCACAGAGGGCTTTGGCAATCCATCCTCCCTCTATGACTTCGGGACAAAAGCAAGGTCGGCGCTGGAACAGGCCAGAGCCGATGTAGCCCAATGTTTGAATGCCCAGACAGACGAAATCTTTTTTACATCTGGCGGCACGGAAAGCGACAACTGGGCTTTGCGGGGCGTAGCAGAGGCCCTAGGGCGCAGGGGCAAGCATATTCTCATCTCCGCTATTGAGCATCACGCTATTTTGCATACCGGGGACTGGCTTCGCAAGCAGGGCTTCGAGGTGGAGCTGCTGCCGGTAGATGCGTATGGAAAGGTCCAGCCCGATATCCTGCATAATGCGCTGCGGCCTGACACTATCCTGGTCTCCGTCATGCTGGCCAACAATGAAATCGGCACCATCCAGCCGATCAAGGAGCTTTCCGCTATCGCCCATACGAATGGGGCCTTGTTTCACACAGATGCAGTACAAGCGGTAGGACATATCCCAGTGGATGTGGAGGACTTAGGGGTAGATTTGCTGAGTCTGTCCTCTCACAAATTTTATGGCCCCCGTGGCGTAGGCGCACTGTATGTCCGCCATAAAACACCGCTCCTGCCGCTGATCCACGGCGGTGGTCAGGAGCGGGGACGGCGCTCTGGCACGGAAAATGTGGCCGGTGCAGTGGGCATGGCGGCGGCGCTCCAGGAGCGAATCGCTGCTTTGGACACCAATATGCCCCGTTTGACCGCCCTGCGGGACAAGATCATCCGGGAAATGCTTAGGCTTCCTTACGCCCGGCTGACTGGCCACCCTGATGACCGCTTGCCCTCTATTGCCTCACTGGTATTTGAGGGTATTGAGGGCGAGTCTATTTTGCTTCAACTGGATGCCCGTGGTATCTGCGCCTCCAGTGGTTCGGCCTGCTCGTCCACCTCGTTGGAGCCGTCTCACGTTCTGTTGGCCATCGGCCTGCCCCATGCCATTGCCCACGGCTCGGTGCGGCTCAGTTTAGGGGATGATATAACCGAGGATGAAGTGGACACCATTATTCAGGACCTGACGGAAGTAGTCAACGATCTGCGCGCTCTGTCCCCAGTATGGGATGTCGCCGCGCAAAGGCCCACATGGTAAAAAGGAGGAAGAGACGATGATTTATTCTGATAAGGTGATGGACCATTTCAACCATCCCCGTAATGTAGGCGAGATAGAGGGCGCTGATGCCATAGGTCAGGTGGGCAACCCGGTCTGTGGGGACATTATGAAAATGTATCTGAAAATCGACGGGGATGTCATCACCGATGTAAAATTCAAGACCTTTGGCTGCGGATCGGCTATTGCCACTTCATCCATGGCCACGGAGTTAATAAAAGGAAAGACCATCCAAGAGGCCCTAACCCTGACCAACGCCGCCGTAGCTGAGGCGCTGGACGGTCTACCCGCACACAAAATGCACTGCTCTGTGCTGGCGGAAGAAGCGATTAAAGCAGCTCTGGCGGATTACTACACCCGGCAAGGGTTGCCTGTGCCGCCAGAGTGTGCAGTGCCAGCGGTTGGCGAATCTTGTCCTCACTGCGGATGAGCCATCCGCACATCGTCTGGCTGCATCGAACAAAACCATCAAAAAGCAAGCTGCCGGAATGCGTAAGCCATTTCGGCAGCTTTTGGATAAGAAGAGTTCGGGAGCCATTTGTCAGCCCTGGTTTTTCTCGGAAAACTAATATCAAAAAGCGGTCATACCCTCGCTTCGTCTTCATAACAGTCAAAATGGGTATAACTGTTTTGATTATTCATCGTGCGGTATGGCAGCGGAGGCGGACAGGTGTTCTGAACCGGCTGAATAGGGTTGCACTCCATATGCAGCGGGCCAGGGTCGTCTAGGTTGGACGGCGTTGGATTTGGGGGCGGCGGCACGTTGTTTTTCAGGTTGTGATACATCATTTCCGCCGGGTTGAACACGTCAAACAGATCGAAGAACTCCGGGCACACTTGATAGTGCAGGAACTTCCATCCGTCCTCCTCTTTGACGAAATCCATCCCGTACCGCTCCCACAGCATGGCTCCCCAAGGCTTTTGGTCATCGTTCAGGAAGCTGTATAGCAGGCCAGGGGTCAAATAGGAGGCCCGGGCGGTTTTACCATTGTCTGCCACCTCCAGCACGCCGTTGGTCAACGTGTGCATGGCGTTATTATACAAGGGACGGTAGTCCATTCCGGCTACTTCCGGATAGTTTGCCTCTATCTGGCGATAATTGTCGATGCACTGCTGGTCGTAGTCCACCACGCTGCCCATCCAAATGGAGGGAAACCCCCGCATCCGTCCAAAAGAATGGGCCCAGGAGGTATCCTCCCGCTTGGACCACACGGTGGTCCACTCCTCGTAGGAGCGGCTGGCCGCATGGAGATAATTGTGGGTCGCCAGCACCTTTTCCAGTTCGCAGCTGTCCGCGGCGCGGGTCACCCGCTGAGAGATCGTCATATCTCGATTCATCATGCGTCCTCCTTTCGGCGATCCGGATGGCCCTCCGGCCCATAGCTGTGGGCGTCGTCCATTGTCTCATAGGGCTTTGGAATGGCCGGATAGTCATCGCTCCATAGGTACAGAGGGTCATGTACCTTCATGGGGATGGACGGTGTGCCAAATTCCTCCGCAATCCAGTCCATCTCCGGTGGTAGCTTTACTGGCACAGTCCCCATCGGGATTCCGGCCGGATGCCAAACGTCGTTGGACAGGACCAGGTGCCATATCTTCCAACCGTCCTCTTCGCGGAGAAAATCAGCGGCCACCTTATCGTTGACCCAAAGCGCCCGGGGAGCACCGTCCGGTCCAGGATAGGTTTCCTGCCCAATGGAGTACCAAAGCCCACGAGCAGAATTCCCATCCCCGGCCAGTTCCACATAAGGGGACGTCACGGTGTGACACTCCATATAGCCGGTCCCCGGCAGCGCATCAATCCGCGTTTGGTGGCTGTCTACATAATAGGACCGAATCGCGTCCATCCCCACATAATATCCATAGTTCCGGCCAAAAGAAGCGGTGGCCATGTGATCTGGCTGGTTGACCCAAAGTTCCTTCAGTTCTCGTTCCCGCTCTTCATTGGCGGAGTAAACTGCCCGGCGGCTCATCAGGTCTTTGATCTCCTCCACATCCCAGACCCGCTTCATTGTCTCCCATTCGCTGTATTGTCTCATGATACCGCCTCCTTAAATTCCGTAGCTGAAGGTGTCCGCGAACGTCTGATAGGGTTCCGGCAGAGGCAGCAGCTTAGTGAAAGGACGATCTGGCGCATAAAGTGCGCGGATCTGCGTTGGAATGGTAAGCTCCGGCAACCGGAAGTTGGCAATAGGGCCGTAATGAGGGTTGGGTTCCCGCTTTTTGGGTGCCGCAGCCCAGCTTTCCCCACAGGGCGTGTGGATGTCCTCCACATAGGTCAGGTGCCAGATGCGCCACTGTCCGTCCTCCCAGACGAAATCTACGCCGAACATGCCGAAGGTCCAGTAGGACAAAGGCCCCGACACCCCGTACTCGTCCTCTTTCCCCACCACATACCAGAAGCCTTTGGCGGTGCGGCCGTCCCCCGCAATCTCGATGACTTGATTGCCCAAGGGCTTGTGATCCAATACGCCGCAGCCATAGAGCTCATCAGCGCTTTTCCCCTCCGTTTGGGAGGAAAAATCCTGCATAATTAGGCGGGTCCTTAACAGGTTTTTCTGGTGGCGGGCCTCATAGTAGCCCCGGATGGCGTCATAGCCCGTGTAGTAGCCGTCGTTCAGGCCCAGGCAGGGGCCGTCCGCCTTCTGACACCAGTAGGTGTCAAAGATGTCCTTCTCCTGCTTCAGCAGCAGGGCGTAAGTATAGCGCCCCATGAGGTTTTGGATCTCCCGGCGGTCCTCCCAGCGGGCCACCAGGGTCTCCAGGGGCATATCCGTGCGATTCATAGGGTAAGGCGTCCTCCTTTCAGTCCAATTAGTAGAGTATCATGCAGAGGACCGTGGTCACGCCGGCGTAGATGAGAGGAATGAGCACGGTGCTGACAAAGGCGTACTTATAGCTGGTCTTGTGGTTCATACCAAAGACTTGCATAGAGACGCACACGTTGGTATTGTGGGGCAAAGAGTCCAGGGTTGAGGCGGTGACGGTAGCGATGCGGTGGACAGCTCCCATATTCGCGTTGGCAGCAGACAGGGTAGGATACAGTGCGTTGAGTACCATCACAAGAGCGCCAGTACCGTTTCCCATACAACCAGCCAGCAGCGCCACGCCCAGGAAGGTGAGCAGGTAGGGGCTCATGTTCAGCGAGATCAGACCATTGAGCAGTGCGCCGAAGGCGGCGGTGCTCTGAGCCACGGCACCAAAGCCGGAGATGAAGCCCAACATGACCGCAAGCGGGATTACCGCCAGGGTGCCGCGAGAGATGTCCTTCAGAATGGTACCCCGATTCATGTACTTGAAGTTTACCACAAACGCCCACAAGGCAGCCAGCAGCTGGGCCATGACCACGGCCTGGGTGGCATCAAAGCCGAAGGCGGGAACCATGGAGAATAGGAAGCACAGGCCAAACAGCAGGACGATGGTGACGATGGCCGTCCAGAAGGGGGGCATTTTATCCGCATCCCGCTGCTTGGCGGGAGGGCCGCCTGCGGCTGCCGCGGCATCCTGCTCGAACAGGACCCCCTGCTTTTGATACACGCGCATCATCCAGTACACATAGACCAAGCCCAGCACGGTAGCCAATAGGAAAGCCACGATACCCACGCCAGCGCCGGCGTAGATGTTGGTTCCTAGGATGGTGGTAGGCATCAGATTGGGGGTGACCGAGGTGCCAGGCAGACAGTAGGTCACTGCGTTGGCGCCGACCAGCATGGCAACCAGACCGATATTACGGGAGATGTTGGCTTTTTTCAGCAGGCCCAGGGCCAGGGGAGCCACGATGAATTGATAGGAGCCTACGCCCAGGAAACACAGCAGGCCAGTCATCACGAAGACCACGATGGGGATAGACTTCTCCCCCAGCAGCCGGATAATACCGTTGGCCAGGGAGTCCGTGGTGCCGGTGGTCTCCAGCACAGCGGACAGCAGGCCGCCGATGACGATAAGCAGAAGAACGGAACTCATGAAATTAACCGCTTGGGGCATAAACGTGTTGAATACCGCGTTCAGTGGCCCTCCCTCACAGGTGCAGCCAATGATCACCGCGGCGACCAGAGACGCCAGGATCGGGGACAGGCCTTTATAAGCGAGAATGATAAATATTGCGATACCTAAAACAATGGCGATGGCAGATGCGGCAACGCCAGTCATAGCATTTCCTCCCTTTCATAATTTGTTCTATTTTGGCCCTCTCTGCACTTCGTTACAGACACATTCCATGGTCGGACACGATGCACTGTCCGGTGACAGAGCTGGACTCGTCGCTCTCTAGGAGCAAGATCACAAGCCGTGCAATATAGCAAAATAAAACCTGCATCAAAAAACGTTTTTTGTTACTTTTATTATGTCAGATTTCCGATTCTATGACAAGCAAGCCTTTTGACAACGTTTGTCAACAAAAAAGATGACAGGCGAACCATTTCGCCCGTCATCTTCTGTGCCGCTATTTTTTAGCAGCGATATGAGTTCTCCAGAACAGCTTGCAAAAACGCGCGCATCTGAGGCCGGGATTCTCCTTTTCGCCAAATGCAGTCCACGGTTTGGACCCGGTCGATGGAATAGCTGCGAAGATGGGGAAACGTAGGAAATCGATCCACATTCGTGGAGATTGTCACACCCCGGCCCATCTCCACCATGGTCTGCATCGATTCTCGGTTTGGTACAATGTGGACATCGCTGAACCGTATCCCATAAGCTGACCACTCCGCCTCAAAGGAAAGGCGCTTCTGCGTCGGGGGCGTCATCTGTTCTGAGATAAAGCATGGGACATCTTGAAAATCCTGCGCACAGGCGCTGGGCACTGCCAGCGGATGGCTGTCACGCACAACGAGTACCGCCTGTGCCTGCACGATAGGTACGTGTTCCAAAGCATCCGCCTGCTTGAAGTCGTCCAGCGCCCGCTCGAAGGAAAACACCACATCCAACTGTCCTGCCAAAAGCGGCTCCAATAGATCGTGAGGCTCTCGGCGCTCCCAGTCTACCCCAAGGGAATATCCGTTGCTCTGGCATTTTTCAATGATGAGTAAAACCCATTCTCCCAAATTGAGGTCGTGGTTACAGCCAATGTGGACCAGGTTGCCCTGAGCGTTGAGGATCACTTCTGCTTTTCGTTGGGTCTCCTCCCACTCCGCCTGGGTCTGACAGAAAAACTGCCAGTACAGTTCTCCCACTGCGGTCAGCTCTACTTTCGCTGTATTGCGCTGAAACAGCTGTGCACCCAATTCCTTTTCCAGATGGGCAATCTGGCGGCTCACGGCTTTTCTGGGCATAAACAGCTCTTCGGCCGCCTTGGTAAAGCTTTCTAATCGACCTGCGGAAAGCAGACATTGAATGGAAATTTCACTTGGCAACTCATTCACCGCCTAATTGCGACATCCATTGTTTCATTTATAGGTTGAGGCTGCTATTCACTGGTCAAGATAGCTTCAAAAGCTTTGGCCAGCAATTCCCAATTATTTATGTATTAGGCAAAGTGCAGTGTATACGGAGATCTTTTCCTGATACGAGCACAGTATAACAAAAATGTTGGACGGCCGCAAGTTGGTGAATAAAATGCGAATGGATAGTTCCATCAGCAGGTTGATATTCACTTCAATTTCATTGGCCTAGCATGACAAAACGGCCCCAGAACGCCGTAGCATTCTGGGGTCATTTGAGAACCATAAAGATACTAGCAAGAAGATACACGCCGTGTTCAAGGCAAAGGGCATGAGCGGCAAGCGCCTGTCCACCCCCTGCGGCTATTTCAGAGCCGAGGAAGGCAATCTATCCGCAGACCCGGAAATAGTTCCGATTGTCCGGCTGATCTTCCAGCTTGCCGCCGAGGGCAATGGTCCCGGCAAGATCTCCCGCCGTTTGCAGAAAATGGAGATCATCGCGCCGGGAACGCTGGAATTCGAGCGGACAGGCCGTAAGACCCACTATGATCCGGACTCCCCCCTGCCATTACTCCAACAGCATGGTAAAATTTTGAAGAACCGGGATGATCCCGGCCATACAGTAACCTTCAAGACCACCAGCCTGTCTGTCCTACAAACGAAAAAGCAGTTCGACAACCCGACGGCCCCTTTTCTAAAATGCCCGCCGATTATGAGGCAGAGCAGGCCGTTTTACAGGCTAATATGGAAGAACTGCGGCAGATTGTAAACATGGACAGCTTTTTGAAGCTGGTGAAAAAGTGTATTGTATCGGACAAACTTTTCTCTGAACTGTAACATGTATTTGTAGAGAAGATTGTAGTCCATCCCCCCTGACAAATCCAGCGACCGCTGCACTCAGCAAATCGACATTCACTATCATTTCATTTGGAGAAATCGGCCTTTCACACTCTATCGGCAAAAAAAGAACCGGCATGATATGCCAATAGCACATCACGCCGATTCCCTGAAATGTGAACCGTTTTATGCACACACTCCAAAACTGTGGGGCTTTTCGTTCTCTCTTCAGCTTAGTACATGCCGCCCATATCGGGAGCAGCAGGCGCTGCCGGAGCGGGAGGCTCGGGCTTGTCGGCCACCAGGGACTCGGTGGTCAGCAGGATGGAGGACACGGAAGATGCGTTCTCCAAGGCGGAACGGGTCACTTTGGTCGGATCCACAATGCCAGCGGAGATCATGTCGCAATACTCTTCCTTGTAAGCATCGAAGCCGTAGCCAGCCTTGTCGGCGCTCTTGACCTTCTCCAGAACCACGCTGCCGTCGATGCCCGCGTTGGCGGCGATCTGCTTCATGGGCTCAGTCAAGGCCTTTGCGATGATGCGGGCGCCAGTCTTCTCGTCGCCTTCCAGAGTGTCCACCAGGGCGTCCACTGCAGCCACGGCGTTGACATAGGCGGTGCCGCCGCCAGCCACGATGCCCTCTTCCACAGCAGCGCGTGTGGCGTTCAGAGCATCTTCGATCCGCATCTTCTTTTCCTTCATCTCGGCCTCAGTGGCAGCACCTACCCGGATGATGGCCACGCCGCCAGCCAGCTTGGCCAGACGCTCCTGGAGCTTCTCCTTGTCGTACTCAGAGGTGGTGTTCTCGATCTGGTTGCGCAACTGACCCACCCGGGCCTTGATAGCCTCAGAGGAGCCAGCGCCGTCCACGATGATGGTAGTCTCCTTCTGGACCTTCACCTGACGGGCCTGACCCAGCATATCCATGGTAGCCTGCTTCAGATCCATTCCCATGTCGGAGGACACCACAGTGCCGCCGGTGAGAATGGCGATATCCTCCAGCATCTCCTTGCGGCGGTCGCCGAAGCCGGGGGCCTTGATGCAGCACACATTCAGCGTACCGCGCAGCTTATTGACCAGCAGGGTGGAAAGGGCGTCGCCCTCCACATCTTCAGCCACAATGAGCAGCTTCTTGCCAGACTGGACCACCTGCTCCAGCAGGGGCAGCAAATCCTGGATGGAGGAAATCTTCTTGTCAGTGAGCAGGATGAGGGCATCGTCCAGCACGGCTTCCATCTTCTCGGTGTCGGTGACCATATAGGGGGTGATATAGCCCCGGTCCAGCTGCATGCCTTCCACAACTTCAGAGTAAGTCTCGGCAGTCTTGGATTCCTCCACGGTGATGACGCCGTCGTGGGATACCTTCTCCATAGCCTCGGCAATCAGCTTGCCGATGGAGTCGTCACCGGAGGAGACGGCGCCTACACGGGCGATGTCGGCGGTGCCGGAGACGGGCTTGGAGTTCTTCTTGATCTCCTCAATGGCCACCTCGGTGGCCTTGGCGATCCCCTTCTTCATGACCATGGGGTTGGCACCGGCGGCCAAATTCTTCAGGCCCTCCCGGACGATGGCCTGGGCCAGCAAAGTGGCAGTAGTGGTACCGTCGCCGGCCACGTCGTTGGTCTTGGTGGAAACCTCCTTCACCAGCTGGGCCC
>ERZ836441.241-NODE-241-length-66337-cov-4.375019_pt1 | contig 66337 bp, 55 predicted proteins | sample MGYA00519686_ERZ836441 | MGnify/ENA primary metagenome ERZ836441 (study PRJEB31850, sample SAMEA3708800) | human gut metagenome | biome: human gut; feature: human-associated habitat; material: faeces | place: China | collected 2014 ...
TCTGTGTCTGCCTCCTGGTTTGCAGCTGCACTTCTGATCATTGCAGCGCTTCCGCTTGGACTAATCTTTGCAAGGATTTTAACAGATAAGGCGTTTCGGTATTGTACCTGACAGGTGCAAAAAGCGAGTCACGGAGGGCCAACACCCCTGTTTATGCACCAATCTTAAAAAAAATTACTTTTCCAATCTACAGGGAGGATGCTATAATGGAGGAGACAAAAATAATTCTTTTCTTTTAATAGAGAAGAGTGGAATTTAGAGAAAACAAGAAGTTCTTTATATTGTAAAATGCAGGAGGGTGAAATATGGATTGGGATCTTAAAATAACAGATCTGGAAGGATCTACACCAGAGCACTCTGCTGTAATTGTAAATTTTGTTGCAGCGGTCAGGCACCAGTTAAAAAATAGTACTTGCTATGTATATTCGGATAATGTGCAATACCGTTTCAAAGATAACCAGGGCAATAACAAGATTGTGATTCCGGATGCTTCCATAAACTGCCGTACGAAATCAAGGCGTGGAAACACTTTTACAGATGCGCCACGTTTTGTTATGGAGGTTTTGTCACCATCAACAGAAAATTATGACCGGACAGAGAAAATGCAGCTGTATTGTGAGCAGGAGATTGAAGAGTATTGGATCGTTGACTGGCGTAAAAAAACAGTTGAAATCTATGAACTGGATTATGAGGGGGAGATTCCCAAATACTATCTTTTAAAAACAGTCACAGAAGAAAATAAGGATGAGTTACAACTGCTTCATTTTCCAAAGATAAAGATTACCTTTGACGAATTATTTGAAGAAATTGATTAGTGCTTGTAACCAAGACCGCAATAAATGTGATAGGTGAAATTGCGAAAAAAGGATATTTGATTATAAATAAGAATTGTAAAAGTGATTTGCAAAATAGTGAATCACTTTTTTATTTGAAAATATTTTTTTCAAAAATCCTATTGACACAGAAAAAATCAAATTGCTACATTGGAACTGCAACAGGAAATGGTTTCGAAAATGGAGGGTTTGCGATGAGAAAAGCAAAAAAATGTAACACAGGAAAGAAGAAATTCGTAGTTGTTTGGCTGGCATTGGTAGTTTTGTTCCTTGGAAGCTTTATAAGGCCAGTGGATGTCCAGGCTGCAAAAGTGAAACTGAACAAATCGGCGGTTACCATCTATCGGGGAGCTTCCACGTCGCTGAAAGTATCGGGAAGCAAAAAGAAAGTAAAATGGAGTTCTTCTAAAAAATCCGTTGCATCTGTTTCGGCTTCTGGAAAAGTAACTGGAAAAAAGGGTGGATCAGCATACATCTGTGCAAAAGTGGGAAAACGTACCCTGAAATGTAAAGTGACCGTAAAAGAGCCGAATAAATCCAAACGCCTTAATCTGGCCAAGAAAGAAGCAAAGAAAATCGTAAAAAAATATGTGGCTGCGGATCTGAATGCAAAGGAGCGGGCTTTTGTATTGTTCCGGTATCTGACCGAGCATTGTTCCTGGCAGTTAAACCAGTCTTCAGAAGCCTACCAGAAGAATTATGGAAATGAAGCTTATGCAGCTTTGGTAATGAAAAAAGCAGCCTGCTCAGGATATGCAAAAGCGTACACACTGCTTTGTGAGGCTGCGAATGTTCCGGTACGGCATGTGAATGCCGGCAGCTGGACACACCAGTGGAATGAAGTAAAGGTAAACGGTAAATGGATCAAGGTAGATGCTTATGGTGGAACTTTTGCAGATACCACCGGAATTCGAAAATCCTTAAGAACTTCATCGGAGGATCAGGAACAGTTAGTATTTCATTTTACGATTGAGAGATAATTTCAGAATGAAAATAGAGAAGCTGGGGCAGAAATGGAATATGCCTGTAATAGAAATGGAATATGCCTGTAATAGATGTTGACAAATATAGCATAATAAAATTATAATATGTATATAATATTACTATGAAAGCGAGAGGTGATCTTATGAACATTCGTCCATCAGCTGCTATTAGACAAAATTATAATGAGATTGCAGATCTTTGCCGTAAATCTTCAGAGCCTGTTTTTCTGACAAAAAATGGAGAAGGTGATCTTGTGGTGATGGATATTGAATCCTTTAACCGACGGGAGAAAATGTTGAAATTAAGAGAAGAACTGCTTGCTGTTGAAGAGGATCGTCTGGCAGGAAGAACAGGATGCAGTCTTGATGAATTGGAAAGTTATCTTGATAATATAATAGAAGAGGGCTGAAAATGTCAGAAAGAAGAAAATACAAAGTTATCGTATCGGACCGGGCGAAGCAAATGCTTGGAGTACATATTCGCTTTCTGGCACAGGTAGATAAGGATGCCGCAAGAAATAAGAAAAAAGAATTAATGGAAGCAATGCGTTCATTAGCGTATAGTCCAAATCGTTTTCCTTTTTTGAATGAACCTTATATTCCATGTAATAAATATCACAAAATGTTTGTGAAAAACTGGTATTTGATTTTATATCAAATTGAGGATGATACAGTTTATGTGGATTACATTTTAGACTGTAGAAAAGAGTATAATTGGCTCATCCGTTGAACCAGCAGTTGTACTTATTTGCAACTAAAATGTGACATGATTGCAACATATCTAAAAATGCAGAGATGTATCGCTGGAGGTGAGCATCCCTGCATTTTTTATGGGTACATTGTGATTCAATTGAAATAGTATGAAAGAACTATAAGGGGTATCGGTGGTTCACGGTAATTGCTTGTGTATTAACAAAAGCTTTATACAGATGAATGTAATCACTTAAAAAGGTGCAGGTTAATCAAAAAGATTGTGTTTATTCGCTCTTTTCTGAGCAATTTCATATACTTCTTCGTCTGCTCGGACGCCGATTACAATAATCATCATAGACGATTCGGTACGGCGAAGCTGATATACAACACGCAAACCAGCAGAGCGGAGTTTAATCTTCAGAAGTCCGGCAAGATTAGTACTGCTGTGATTACCAAGCGGTTTTCCATAACCTTGTTCTTCAACAGGCAGTGGATTTTGCTGAACTTTTTTGATGGCCTTCAGAACAAGAATACGCTGACTTCCATCTAGGTCTTTTAAGTCTTTTTCTGCTTCAGGAAGGTATTCTAGTTTCCAATTCATTCAATGTCTACCTCGTCAAAACCGGTAAGATCGTCTTCTGTAATACCAAGACGGCGGTTCATTTCTTCCTCAGAAATTAAAGTGGCAGGATTAAAGTGTGCCATACGTTCAGAAGCAACGGCAAGAAGACGAGCATCATTTACCTCATCCATTAGACGGACGTATTCTTCAGGGGAAATGAGAACACATTCTGCAACGTTGTTTTTCATTACGACTTTAGCACCACTCTGCTTCACATCTTCAAAAATTTTTCCAGCAAGGCCACGGTTAAATTGGCTGATCGGAACCGTATTTTTAATTGCACTCATAACAGATGCCATAATCGTCAACTCCTTTCTTTACTTGTATTATAGCAGATACCTGCAAAATATCAACTAATTAATCAATATATTTACTGACAAATATACGCGAAATGGAATCCTTTAGGTATTGCCTTTCGGGTGATGGTGATTTTATCTCCTAATGATTGAAATATCTTCTAAAAAATAGTGAAATTTAGGAGATAAATAATTACCTGGGAGATTGGTTATAAGAATTTACTGGAATAAAAAATTTATTAGGCTTGAACTTTTGAAGATTTTTGCAGCCAATATTAGCAAGTGTATTTATTTGCAACTAAAATGCGACACGATTGCAACATCCATAATATTGACTTCAGATTCTCTTTATAATAGAATGGTACTCGTAAAAAGAAGGCACGAAAAAGCAGTTTGTTTATGCAGGCTGCTTTTTTTGTGCCTTCTTGTCGTATAAATAATAGGAGGGCAACACATGGCGAACACAAAAAAAGCAATTGAAGAAGTAACGGAAAAAGAAATTCCACGCGCAGCCTATGAAGGTGTCTTAACAATCGACGTTGACGCACAGGTGGAGAGCGCACAGGAGCAGGAGGATACCAGATGGCACCAGCTACTTAATGCACACCGTACCAGAAAGGTACTCACAGGCCAGCTTGGTGGTATTGAGAAGCTGGAAAGCGGCTGGATGGTTGCAGTAACTTATTACAACGGTTTTCGTATTATCATCCCGATGAATGAAATGATGATTAACTTAAGCGGAGACGGCCGGGAGAACGCAGACACCTTAAACCGCCAGGTTCGTATTGCCAACAACATGCTTGGCTGTGACATTGATTTCATTATCAAGGATCTGGATACCAAAAGCCGGAGTGTGGTAGCCTCACGAAAGGATGCCATGCTGAAAAAGCGTCAGACTTTCTACATTGGAGAAGAAGGGGAGAAGCCGCTCCTGTATCCCGGAAGAATCGCAGAAGCCAGGGTGATCGCAGTAGCACCAAAAGCAGTACGCCTGGAGGTGTTTGGTGTGGAAGTATCCGTCCGGGCGCGTGATATGGCCTGGGAGTGGATGCTGGATGCCAGTGAAAAATTCCAGGTTGGTGACCTTGTCCAGGTTATGGTTAATAAAGTAGATGGTCAGGAACCAGAACAGATTAGCGTGGAAGTGGATGCCAAAACCCCGACGGCCAATCTCAATAAAGATAATCTTCGGAAATGCCACCGTCAGGGCAAGTACACAGGTGTGATCACAGAAGTTTATAAAGGCACGTATTTTATGAGGCTTGATATCGGGGTGAATGCCGTGGCACATTCGTGCAACATGCCAACCCTTCCGGGAAAGGGAGATAAAATCGGAATTGTAGTGACCAGAATTAACGATAATTACGAAGTCGCAGAAGGGATTATCACAAGGCTGATTAAAAGATATAAATAAAAATTAAAACTAACGAAAATCCTATTGACACAGAAAATGCGATTTTTTTAAAATCGGGACAAACAGGAAAGGAGACGAATGAAATGGCAAAAATGAAGAAAAAACAGCAGAATGAAAAACTGTATTGTCCCTACTGTGGCGGGCTGGCGGTGCTGCGTCCAGCAGAGTATGTTTATGGTGAGCGTAATTTAAATCCTGATAACTATTTGTATGTTTGCAGTGGTTACCCATCCTGTGATTCTTATATTGGAGTCCATAAAAAGAGTATGCGGCCTATGGGAACTCTGGCAAATGGGGATCTTCGCCATAAACGGATTGAAGCACACCGGGCGTTAAATAAGGTGGTACAGGCTGGCATCATGACCAAACATGGTGCTTATATCTGGCTGCAGAACCGCCTGTGCCTGCGGGAAAAGGACATGCACATTGGAATGTTCTCCGAGTACCGGTGTGAGGAAACTATCCGGGAGTGTAATATACTTATGGAACAATATGCAAAGACGAACCGAATTTCTTCCTGTGAGAAGAAAACGCTGGCAGCATGAGAAATGGAAAAAATATCCTGCGTTTGCAGGCGGATGAGGAAGATGTCTACCACCTGATGGATCTAAGGGAACGGTATTTTGTACTGATCGGAGCAGGCTCCCTTATAGAGGGAATCGCGGCTTATTTTCTGTTTTTCCAGATCCGATGCTGGGATCTCATATATCTGTGTGCGGCACTTTTCCTTGGGATTTTTCTTCTTCTAAGGCAGTCAAACAAAATCAGTAAAAGAATCATGGAAGCGGAAGTCTGTTACATGGAGCTGGATGAATTCAGTCTGGCAGTCTGCCAGCCGGAAAAAAACGGGCATTATGAATGCTGCCGGATCTTTTATGAAGAGATTGATAAAATCGTAGAGGGCAGTCGCAGAGGAATCCCGGAATTTTACATTGTGTTGGGCGAAAATGAAAACCGGGAGAGCTTTTTCCTTCTGGACGAAGAAGAGCAGGACCGGACGATCTTCCTTGTCCGCTCGTTTGGATTTAATCATCAGAGGTTTACGGAGTTTTATAGGAAGCTCCGCTGGAATGTTCCCGGAAAAACCCGGATCATTGGAACGAAGAACCAGGAGGTATGGAACCTTCGAAAACCAAATATCGAAGTCTGCATTGTAGCAGGAATGATTGCCTGTTATGTGATTCCGAAACTCCTGGAAGTTATGAAGCTACACTAGGAGGAACTGGATTATGAAATGGTACACAGCCATTGGATGCAAAATGGAAGATGATGAGGGCAGGCTTCTGGTAAAGATTGACGGTCAGGAGAAGGTGCTCACAGAGATGGAAGGCATGCTGTGGGCGGCTCTTACCTGGAGCCTCTGTGCAGAAAATAGAATCTATTCCCAAATGTACCGGGTATTATGCCTTACATTTGGAGAAGAGTATGCAACCGAATGGGCGGACGAAGAGGATTTTTTGTTTTGCTTAAGGCGCCTGAAAAAACGTGGTCTGGTAGCGGAGTGTGATGGCGAGAGTAAGGAGGAAGCTTTGTGGCTCCTTCTTAGTAAATCTGTGGTATCGCCTGTCACGGATTCGTTTTCAGAGCGGTTAGGCGCATTTGCAGACGATCTGGCACTTGGAAAAGGACTGAAAATCGCATTGCGGGCTTTTAAAAGGCCCGTGTTTACCTATGAAGAGCGAATGGTTCTACAGCAGCTTGCAGGTGGTGGCTATATTCCTTATCATCTGGCAGAGTTAACCAGACAGGCGGGTGCCGTTCCCCTGTCTGTGGAAGAACGAAAGATCGTTCAGAAACAGGTCTTGCAGGAATTCATGCAGATCCTGGTTTCCCTATTTAAGAAGAAACAGTTTGTAATCAGCTGCATCCAAGAAGGAGGTCTCCTTGAAGAAAAAGAAGAAATGGAAAACATGGCTGTCTGAGCAGTACCTAAAATACAGAGAACATTATACCGGGATACCGGGCTTTTTTAAAAAGAGAATTGTGAATACCTTACTGTTATCGTTTCTCTTATTGTATGGAGGCTGTGCCCTTGGTCTGGCGCAAAAATCAGCTGGATTTGTGGGATGGACAGTTTTTTTGGCAGTCTGTGGAATTGGGTATGCGGGGTATATTTATTACCTGGCAGTTACAAAATCCTATGAGGTGGTGGAAGGAACTGTGACAGAGATCCATGCGGAACTTCTTTTTGATGGTTTTAAGAGGGTTCTGGTGCAAGGGGATGATGGGATTACCACAGAGCTTTTGTTAAATAAAGAGACAGTTGTCATGTATGGAAAAGCCTACCGCTTTTATTTTAACCAGAATGCACATGCATTCTCAGGAATTCGAAGGTTGGATGCAGCTTTTGATTTTGGAAATTTTTTTGGAGTGGAGGAAGTAAAAGAGTAATCCGGGTCAGGGAGTACCAGGCATGGTTCGAGTCCATGCCGCCCTGTTTCCATGTAAACGCATGGAAAATATGTATAAAGGAGAGCTATGCAATATGGCGGAAACAAAATGTGGAACCGTGAAATGGTTCAGCGCAAAAAAAGGTTACGGATTTGTAACCGGGGAGGATGGCGAGGATTACTTCGCACATTTCTCCCAGATCAAGATGGAAGGCTTTAAAATGCTTTCCGGTAAGCAGCCTGTACAGTTTGAAGTTGGAACGGACGAAAATGGCAGGGCGCTTGCAATGAATATCCTTCCCCTTATAGCAGAGGAAGATGCATAAAAGAAAATAAATTTTGAAACACAAAATATATAAAAAATGTGTTTGACAGCCACAAGATGTTGTGGTAACCTTTAAATGAAATCATATTTTATCAGTCATCTATGGCTGATCTTACATTTTAGATCCGGACATTCCGGATGAATCTCTTTTGGGCGGTTCGCCCTAAACTCAGCAAATAAGTTAGAACATTGGAAGATACGAAAAGATAGGAATTCTTTTGGTGTCTTTTTTTGTTGCAAAATGAAGAAAAGGAGGAAGCAGAATGAGAAAAATTAAAGAGACCGTACTGGTCAAAATGGAAAAAAGGAATGCCAGATAACAGAAAAAGAAAGAAGAGGAGAACATTTTATGCAGGAAGTAAATTGGGATGCTGTAAATTTGTTAGAACTGGGAATGCTGCTTGATATGGCAAAAGATGGATATGAATTCCAGATTGCGGATGGAAGAATTAAGTCCATTGAAGTAAAGCTCCTGTCCTGAATGCAAAAGGAGGGGCTATGTACTATAAGGATGATTTTAATGTAACGTTTGAAGAGGAATCCGCTTTTTACAAGTATCTGGATGATGTGGAAAAACGGGCCGAATGGTTCCGGGCACAAAGCAAGGATCTGACAGTGGAAGCGGTTACGAAGGACAGTACCTGCACCCCGATTGGGAATATCAATCTGGAATATTTAAAAGAGGATACCATAAATAATTCCGGGCTGCTGATTAAAACCCCAGACCGCAGCTGTTTTCTTGGCATATCTGCCATCAAAAGCTTAAAAGGCAGGGCCAGGATAGACGGAAAGGCGCTTGCAGAATTAGACAAAGAAACACTTGCCTATATCCTGAACAAATGTCTGAAGGTCTCCAGGGGAAAATCCCTGCTCCGCTTTTGTGAAGGCAAGGTGCGGGCAGTCCTGTCTGGCGACGAAAAAGACTATTCTATCTTGTCCATGCCAGAGGTCTATGAAATTGCAGGGGCTTATATCTACAGCGATTTTGAATACGCGTCTTTTAAATCCGGATGTGCGGACCATAATCTGGTAAATGCGACCTGGGAGCTAAGAGACCGGCGACTGACCGAAGCCTACAAGGAACTGCTGGAACGCTATGGGAAGACTTTTAACGGAGAGCTGTATGCTTCGGTCCGGATCACCACCTCCGATGTGGGAAGTTCAGGAGCCAATATCTTCTATACGGTGTCCGTTCAGAACCAATATATTGTATTGGGAGAAAACTTGAAAGTGCGTCACAAAAACTGCAAGGGTACCGAAGACTTCAACCAGAACATGGCTTCTATTTTTGAATACTATAAGGAAGCTCTGCAGGAGGTCCTGCGGCTTAGTGAAATCTGGGTGAACCATCCTGCCAATGCCATGATCGGCGTTATGAAGCAGGCTGGTTTTTCCAAAAAGCTGATTGCAGAAACGGTAGAGCGTTTTCGGGCGGCAGCAGGGGATGTCCCCTGTAGTGCCTACGAAATCTATTGCGGGATCTGTGATGTGATTTCCATTGCAAGGCAGCAGGAAACGAATGCGAGAGGACTACTTCTTTTGGAGGAAAAAGTGGCAGCCTGTGTAAGCAAACGCTGGCATGAGCTTGATATGCCAGGTGAAATTAAATATTAAATAATGACAAAGGCAGGAACCCCTGTCTTTTTGTATGAAGGAGGAACATATGCAGTATCCGGACTGGGTTATGGAAGCAAAAAAATCCAGGGAATTACTTTCGTGGATACAGGATCCGGTACACAGTATTAAAAAGTTTCATAGCCAGCTATTCATAAAGTGCCAGGAAGAAAACTGCATGTTATTTTATGCAGCTTCTCCTTGGAGGGATTGTTTACAGCTTCGGAAACCAAAGCTTTGCAGCATACTTTATCTGCCGGATTATTCTTTGTATGAGGCAGATTCTGTATTCTATCAGGCGGTCGGGATACCTGCCGATTTTCTTTTTCCGACGAAAGAAAGTCTGAAGAAAGAGGTGGAAATGAAGGTTACCCATTTGGTGAAAAACATGATGGATACAAACTGGGATCAGCTTTTGCTTAAGTACCAGCACCAGAGGAGTAGCCTTGTTCCAAATATAAACCGGATACAGGTAGAGGAAACTTCCAAGAGATTCCTGGAGGCTGGAATAAAGCCTGAGGAGCTGTTTTACAGTCCAAGCTTTACCTTTGAAAAAGCGCAGATGGAATATACGGATGTGATGTTTCTTTACACCTTGAACCATGCGAAGAAGGCTGTAAAAATGATCGCAGATAAGTGGCTTTCGGAATCTTTTTGGGAGATTTCGCAAAAAAGAATCTACATTGGCTGTGTGCGGGAAGAAATGAAAGAGCTGCAAAAAGGTGCAGCATAAAATAAGGAGGAACTGAATTTATGGGTAAATATGCGTATCTGAACCTGACTCAGAAAATGATCAAAATAAGAAAGATGGTGCCAAAGCTGTTAAGAAAACGTTACAGCGAAGAGGTGCCCTATGATTTTGTGAGATTGGATGATGTCTATGAATACCTCACCCCTGCCTTAAATAAATACGGCGTGGATTTTGAGGTCCTTGGTGAAGTATCTACGCAGTTGGATGCTTCTGGAAATCCAGCCTATCTGACACCGTTTGGCAATATGTGGCGGTATGAAGCGGATTTAAAGCTTTGCTGGACAAATGCAGATCATCCAGAAGAAAAAAATTACAGTGATATTCATGTAGTCGGAACCAATGAGGTTCCAGACAAGGCCAAAGGTGCAGCCTGGAGCTACGGACTGAAGTATTATTTATTAAATAAATTCAACATCGTCCAGGCGACCACCGAGGATCCGGATATGCGAGGCCCTGCTCCGGATGGCGATAAAACAAAAAAAGAAAAAAGTGAGGAACCAAAGAAACCTGCAAAAAAACAGAACCAAAATGCGGTGCAGACAGAGCCAAAGAAGAAGGAAGCCAAAGAAGAGTCTGAAAATCCCCCGAAATCTGACTCTGCTTTCACTTCTACAAAAGAAACCGGGCAGTCTTTGAAGCAAAAAGAAACTACCTTGAAGACCGTTCGTAATGGAAACAGCAGAAGCAGTAAAAAGGCTGTTCCGGTTTCGGATGATTCTTTTGATCTTGAAATCAGTCCTGACGAGATCCGGGATGCACGCAAAGAGGAGGATGAAAATTTGCCTGGCCAGATGCAGTTTGGCATGGAAGAAAAAGATCTGGAAGAGAGTTTTCTGGAGGAAAACGAGTCTGAAGAAGAAACGCTTGGTACAAGTGAGGAACCCTTAGAGGAAACAGCAGATGAGATGCCAGACGAAGTGCCCGAGGATACAGAGCGTTTTGAAGCAGAAGCGGAAGAAATTTCTGGTGAAACCGAGGAAGAAGAGTTTCATTTTGTTCGTGCAGAAGACGAAAACCCCTTTGCAGATGACAGCGAAGAGGAAACAGACGAAGGCTTCGGTATGGAATCTGAGGAAGAAGAGCTGGAACGTGCCAGAAAGGTAATGTGCAATTTTGGTCTTTTTAGTGGAAAGACGCTCGGTGAGATGATGGAAAACCCAAAAGGGGCAGACACAGTCAGATGGATGGCAACCGGTTATTACGGCAGCAACATGGAAATGGTAAATGCTGCAAAGATTATTGTGGCACATGAAAAACAGAACAGACTTGCAGCATAAACGTATTGTGGCTCCGGGAGAACGGAGCCACATTTTTTAGGAGGGATTATGTACGAACATCCATTTACCATAAAAGAAGTGGCGTGGTTACTGTCCATACGGTGCCTTGAAGGAGGATCAGATCAGGAGTTTCCGGTGGAATGCCCCTATTGTGGCGATACCAGAGGAAAATGCAGCTTTTGCATTAGCAAAAATGGGGAAATCAAAAACGTTTTCCATTGTTTCCACTGCGGGCAGGGCGGAAATATGCTTACCCTGTATGCAGACATTATGGGGCTTTATGGAGAAGACCGGTGCAAAACAGCTTATCAGGAAATCATAAACCGCTTGGAAAATGGCGGTCAGGTGACAGGAAGTACCTATAAAAAGATAACTTGCCGTTACAAGGCCAAAACGGACGAGGTTAAAAGATCCCCAGAATACGTGGACCTTGTGTACCGTCAGATGCTTTCCCTTTTGCAGCTTCACACCCTGCATAAACAGGACTTGAAAAGACGTGGTGTGACAGATCCGGAAATAAAGGAACTGGAACGAAAGGGCTATAAAAGCATTGAACCCAAAAAGGCAGGGACTATTGCGAAAAAACTATTGGAAAAAGGATTTAGGCTGGACGGAATCCCAGGTTTTTTTCGGAATCGGGACGGCATGTGGGAAGCTTCGTTTTATGAGGGAAACAGAGGCTACCTGTGCCCTGTGTATTCCCTGAATCATAAAATAAAGGGCTTTCAGATCCGGGTTGACCATCCGGTGAACAAAAGAAAATATATCTGGTTTACAAGCAGTGGGTTTGATGGAGGGACTTCAAGTGGCAGCCCGGCCGGGGTGTCCGGCTATATAAGCCCGGTACAAAGGAGCATCCATGTAACAGAAGGAATTTTAAAGGCAGAGCTTGCCAGCCTAAGAAGCGGATATCCTTATATTGGAATCCCAGGGGTTGGAAACTATAAAAGTCTGTTGCCTGTGCTTGCAGATTTAAAAAGCAGGGGGTTACAGACCGTGTACGAATGTATGGATATGGACAAAATGATGGATCTTACCTGCCGTTGTGACTGTATGGAAAAGTGCATCGTATGTGGGACACCAGAACGGTTGTTGAGAAAGCAGGAGTGCCCACAAAAAAGGAGAAAGCGTGATACCATCCGGAAAGGATGCCTTAAACTGTACGACATGTGCGAAAAGCTTGGGTTAAACTGCCAGAGAATCAGCTGGGACACGGATACAGACGGTTTGTGGCTCGGCAATTACAAGGGCGTGGATGACTGGATTTACAGCAAGCCACCAGAAGAAAAAGAGAGTTTTTATTGATTTAGTCAAATAAAAGGGGATCTGAAATCTGTATTCAGGTCTCTTTTTATCTGGCTAAACAGGCCAGTAGAAAGGAGAAAAAGATGGAAATCAGGGACAGACCATGCCTGGTAAAAACCAGGGACAGACCATTATCTAGGAGAGGAGAAAAACATTGGGTAAATTTAAGGGAAAAAGGTGGCTTGCAGGTGCAATGGCGGTTATGCTGTGCTGCAGCAGCTTCCTTCAGACAGGTGTTTTTACAGTATCCGCTGAAGCGGAGGCAGAAGTGGCACAGGAAGCTATGCAGGAACCTGCGGTCGTAGAAAAAACAGAAGAGGAACTGATTACAGAAACCGTTACGGATCCGGCTTTTGCCATCACAATTGAACAGGGAACCGACTTTGAAGTAGAGAAGGATTTTACAGGGTTAGGCTTAAAAGATGGTGACAGGGCAGAACTGAAAAAGGCTGCCATGGAGGACGGAACCACATTTGATTCTGGAAGACCGGGGATCTATAAATGTGTTTACCGGATCACACCCAAAGAAGGTGATTCTTATCTGGTTGCAAGAACCATTACCGTAACTGAAAAAGAACCAGAAACCCAGGCTGCTGGAAATTCCGGTTCTGAGGAGTCTGGGGACAGCGAAGATCCTGACCCTTTGCCGGAACAGCCAGCAGTTGCTGTGGAAGTTCCGGCAGAAGAGGAAAAAAAGGATGCAGATCTGGCAGAGATACCAGTAGAAGGTGAAGAAGCAGATGTGTCTATAGAAACGGAAGTGGATACAGAAGTGGATACAGAAGAGAAACCGGAGAACACAACAGAGACAGTTATTCAAGAGGATGATGGTTTTGGTTCCGAGATTCTGCCAGAGGAAGAGTTTGACTCTGAACTGGAACGCGCTGAGGAAGAGAACACTGTGGATCCGGAGACCGGCTTGACGCTTGGCGAAGTGTTGGAGCAGGCAGAGGAACAGGAAATTGATTTTTTAAGCCTGGAAGAGGGCGAAACGGTTTCTTTTATTGCTACCTATGCCAGCACCAGAACCGATGTGGATGTGACAAGGGGAACCTGCTATTACTACAGTGATTATGGGCTTGGCAGTTATCTGACCTATAAATATACGGTCAAATTTGACAATGTCAGTGCAACCGCTTATTGTATTCAGCCCTCGAAAAACAGCCCTGGGGATGGTGTGTATAAGATCACCAAACTTGGGGATGGCAAAAAGCTTGCAAAAGTGTGCTACTACGGAACCAAAGCTTCTGGTGTAAATGGCTTTTTCAAACAGGAACATCCGGATTTTTCTGCAGGGAAACAGTTTGTTATCACTCATTTGGCCGTGTCTTATGCAAGCGGAGGTGACGATGCTTTTTCCGGGGCAAACTCTACCGGACAGGCTCTTGCCATGGAACTTTATGAATACTGCATGGCACAGCCGGATATCCCGGATGTTGCCATGGAGTTTTCCAATGACAACGTAACTGCTTATATAGATGGAAATGAGCAGCGTACCGAAGAAATCAAGTTTAAAGCGGATTCCTTACAGAACATTACCATGAAGCTTCCATCTGGCGTGGTTTTCCATAACGTGGATACAGGAGAAGCAAGTGCTGCCGGAGTCAGTATAAAATTATATGGTGGAACTACTTTTTACTTATCCGCACCGCTTGACCAGGCGGCAAAGGTAGCGGGAGCCTGGAAGTCTACGATGAAAGGTTACATTACGAAAGACTTTTCGGCGTATAAAGTAACGACCGGTACCGATACCCAGAACCTTGCCCTGGTATTTGGTGAGGGCGTCGACGATGAAAAATTCATAGATTTTTCCGTCACCTGGCTTCAGCAGGCTACTATCGAGATTATCAAAAAAGATAGGGGCTCCAATGCCCTGTTAGCAGGTGCGGTCTATGGTGTCTATAGCGACGAGGCATGCCAGAACCTGATTACAGAAATGCCGCCAACGGATGCAAATGGCGTTTCTTCTGTGACAATTGACAAAACCCAGGATGTGGTTTACTTAAAAGAGATCACAGGTCCCTCTGGCTACCTTGTGGATGCTACCGCCCACGGCGTGTCACTTGTGATGGGAAGCAAAGTTACACAGGAGCTGTTTGACGATGAGAAAAAGGCTTCCCTTACCGTTTACAAAGAGGGTGAGGTATTAACAGGGGCAGATGTAACGGATGAAAAGGTAACCTTCCGTTATGAAACAAGAAGGCAAAAAGGTGCGGTATATAATGTCTATGCAGGAGAGGACATTGTGGCTGCAGATGGATCTACTATTTATCAGAATGGTGCCCTTGTAAAAGAAGGTCTGACAACCGGTGAAGACGGAAGTGCAACCCTTGATAACTTAAACATAGGAACCTACGTGGTAACCGAGACACAGGCACCGGATAAGCTGGTCTGCACAGGCGAATCCCAAACCGTAACCTTATCAGCTGCCGGTGAAAATGAAGAAGTTTCTTTTAGCACGGTTACCTTTACCAACGACAGACAAAAAGCCTCCGTATCTTTGGTAAAACAGGATGGGGAAACCAGACAGCCGCTTACAGGTGCTGTTTTTGGAATGTATGCAGGGAATGATATTGTATCTGCAGACGGGAATGTGATCGTCAGAAAAGACACCCTGATTGAAAAGGTAGCTACTGGTACGGATGGAAAAGCAGGTTATACCGCAGACCTTCCGGTTAACAATTCCTACTATATCAAAGAACTTCAGGCACCCCAGATGTACGTGTTAAATACTTCTGATGTTTATTCCTTTGCATTTAATTATGCAGGGGATAAAGAGAAAAAAGTAGAATTTACACATACTTTTACAGATGAGCGCGTCCGTGTGAATATCCATCTTACAAAGGAAGACAGTGAGACGGGAAAGAACGCACAGGGAGATGCAACTTTAGAAGGTGCTGTTTATGGCCTATATGCAAGGGAAGCAATTGGTTACCCGGATGGCAGCAGCGGTGTCCTTTATCCAAAAGACGCCCAGGTTGCTACACTTACCACCGACAAAGCTGGAAATGCAAGTGTATCCGGTCTCTATCCTGGAAAATACTATGTAAAAGAGATTACTCCGCCTGCAGGTTATGTCCTGGATGAAGAAGAGCATGATGTGGAAGGCGGTTATGAAGGTGACCAGTTGAAAGAAATCGATTGTACCATTACAGTTGCCGAGAATGTGAAAAAACAGCCGTTCCAGCTGATTAAGGCTGCAAATAACGGAAAAACAGATGCCGATCTGTTAAAAGGCGCCGGATTTTCCGCTTATCTCGTAAGCAGCTTAAGTACAAAAGAGAATGGTTCCTATGATTTTGCAAATGCCGTTCCTGTAGTACTGACAGAAGATGGAAAGACCGAGATCTTTACAGACGAAAAAGGCTATGCCTGCACAATCCCCCTTCCATATGGAACTTATGTGGTAAGGGAAACCACAACACCGCATAATTTTAAACCGGTTGCTGATTTTACGGTTATAATCAGCGAAAATAAGTCAGAGCCACAGGTTTGGCGGGTCCTTTTAGACGGAGAATTTTCTGCAAAACTAAAAATCATTAAACAGGATGATGAAACCAAGAAGCCGGTCCTGGTTGCAAACACCGAGTTTAAGATTTACAACCTGGATGAAGGAAAATACGTGGAGCAGACCACAACTTATCCAAGTACCGTTACCCATAAATCTTATTTTACGGATGAAAATGGTTATCTGATTCTGCCAAGTGCCTTAAAATGTGGCAACTACCGCATTGAAGAAGTGACTGCCCCGGACGGCTATACCCAGAATACCAATTTCGTTGAGATTAAAGTAGACAGCAACACTGCTTACCAGATGGATTCCACAACTGGGGATGCGATCATCACGGTTGTCTATGAGAACCATCCGGCAAAAGGAAAGCTCATCATCCATAAATCTGGGGAAACCTTAAAATCTTTCAAAAAAGATTTTATCTACGAGGAAACTTCCCTTTCTGGTGCTGAGTTTGCGGTTTATGCCGCAGAGGATATTTATACCCCGGATCACCAGGTGGATGAAGCGGGCAACCGCACTGTCATTTACCCAAAAGATACGCTGATCCAGAAGGTTACCACAGATGAAAAAGGAGAGGCCATTCTAAATGATCTGCCCCTTGGTACCTACCGTGTTGTGGAAACCAAAGCACCAACCGGGTTTGTCATTAACTCGGACAGCCAGGAGCTTACCTTCCTGTATAAAGATCAGAACACTCCAGTTGTGGAAGAAACCGTGGAATTTTCCAATAAGCGCCAGAAGGTAGAACTTAAAGTGGTGAAAGAGGATGCCGAAACTGGTAAAAAGCTGGAAGGTGCCGAGTTTGGAATTTATAACAATAATGACATTTATTCCGGCGATAAGGTAATTGTAAAGGCAGATACCCTGCTTCAGAAGGTAAAGAGTGACAAAAATGGACTGGCACAGATTACCCTGGACCTGCCGCTTGGCAAGTATTATGTGAAAGAGCTTCAGGCACCGGATGGCTATGTTTCCTCGGATGAAATCCTGGAATTTGATGCCAGCTACCAGGGACAGGATGTAAAAGTAATCAAATTAAAAGCCACCAAGAAAAACCAGCCAACCACCGTGGAAATCACAAAGGCAGATGTAACGACCGGCGTGGAACTGGACGGAGCTTCCTTAATTATCCTAAATAAAAAAGGCGAAGTGGTAGATTTCTGGACATCTGTAAAAGACAAGCCGCATGTAATCAAAGGCTTAAAGGTTGGAGAAATCTATACTCTCAGGGAACAGATCGCACCATACGGCTATTTACGCACCACTGATATCAGCTTTCAGATTTCCGATACCGCTGAGGTACAGAAGGTAAAGATGGAAGATGATGTGCCGATTGCCCGCCTTCTGGTAAATAAAAAAGGTGAGTTTTTAGATGATGTAACTTTGCTTGACAATGCAAAAGGTGTGGTGGAACATTTCTTTAGTTATGTAACTGGAAGTCTGATGGATGTTTCCTTTAACGTGTACGCGGCTGAGGATATTAAAGCAGCGGATGGTGTCAGTGAAAATTACTATACAAAAGATCAGCTGGTGGGTACCATCACAACGGATGGAACAGGTATCGCAGAGCTTGACAATCTGCCTCTTGGTAAATATTACATTATCGAAAAAGAAACCTCCTATGGATATGTATTGGATGATGAGCCAAGATATGTAGACCTTACCTACCGTGACCAGGACACCCCGGTGGTAACCTATAGTGCAGACTGGCAGAACCGACGCCAGAAGGTGCAGGTAAATGTTCTGAAAAAAGAAAAGGACAGTGACAAGGTTCTTTCCGGAGCCATTTTTGGACTGTTTGCAGCGGAAGATATTGTATCGGCAAGCGGCAAAGTCCTGATTGAGAAGGATACCATCATTGAACTGAAGACCACAGATGAAAGCGGCTGGATCCACTTTATGGCAGACCTTCCAATCAGTGCAAAGTATTACCTCAAGGAAATCTATGCACCAAACGGGTATGTGCGTGGAACCGAAACACAGGAGTTTACCTTTGAGTACCAGGGAGATAAAACCACCCAGGCAGTCTATGAATTTACTTTTGAGGATGTGCAGACTTCTGTGGAGCTTTCCAAGGCGGATTTAACAGATGGAAAAGAACTTCCAGGCGCGTCCTTGCAGGTTTTAGATTCCAATGGAACTGTAGTAGAAGAATGGATTTCTACCGATGAGCCACATCTGATCCGTGGCCTGCTGGTAGGCGAAACCTACACCATGGTAGAAACCAAACCGGCAGATGGCTACACCACCGCAGAAAGTATTGAATTTAAGGTGGAAGATACGGCCGAGGTTCAAAAACACCAGATGCTGGATGATGTGACAAAAGTAGAAATTAGTAAAACGGACGTGACAGATTCCAAGGAAGTACCTGGCGCAAAATTAACCATCCTGGACAAAGATGGAAAAGTGGTGGAAAGCTGGGTATCAAAAAAAGATCCGCATATGGTGGAGAAGCTTCCAGTTGGAACCTATACCCTTCGGGAAGAACAGGCACCAGATGGTTACCTGGTTGCAGAAGAGGTATCTTTTGAGGTCAAAGATACTGGAGAAATCCAGAAGGTGGAAATGAAAGATGCCCGCCCAGTTGGAAAACTGGTTCTTAAGAAAACCGATGCAGAAGATGGCTCCCCTCTTGCTGGAGCAGAGTTTGAACTTCGGATCAAGAAATCTGGAAAAGTTGTGGCAACCCTTGTCACAGATGAAGAGGGCGTTGCTACAAGCGGAGATATTCCAATCGCTTCTTATAAAGATGGAAAGATGAAAAAAGAAATCGAGTATATCCTGGTTGAAACCAAAGCGCCGGATGGCTATGTGAGAAGCGAAAAAGAGGAATCCATTGTATTTACCTACCAGGATGATAAGACAAAAGAGATCGAGATCACAAAAGAGCTTACCAATGAGCGGATCCCGACTGGTGACTATGTAAAATCCCCGAAAACTGGGGATGATACCAATATCTGGCTGCCAATCCTTCTTCTTGTTTTATCCGTTGGAGGAATAGCCGGAATCTTCTGGTACACCAAAAAGAAAAATCACGAGGAATAAGAAAACTGGACTGTCACGTTTGTGGCGGTCCTTTTTTCTTGCAAAAACATTGGAAATGGAGGAAGTTATGAAGCAGGTAAAAGAAATGGGGATTGTAGCGGTGTGCCTTTTGCTGCTTGGCTTTGGTATCTGTATGGGAATCGGAACTTATCTTATGTACCGGGATGGAGAAGAGGAATATGACAACCTGCGGGAATACGTTGCCGTGGAAGAACCAAAAGAAAGGAAAGATGGAGAAACACCAGAGGAAAACCAGGAAGAAACGGTTACCGTGGATTTTGAAGCTCTAAAGAAAATAAATCCAGAGATCATTGCCTGGATACGGATCCCGGACACCAGGATTGATTATCCGGTTGTGCAGGGAACTGACAATGAATATTATCTGAAGCATACCTTTAAAAAGACGGAACATGTGGCAGGAAGTATTTTTCTGGATAAAGATAATAGTCCGGATTTTACCAACCGTAAAACTATTCTATACGGGCATAATATGAAAGATGGCAGCATGTTTCAGGGGCTGCATAAATATGAAAGTGAATCGTATTTACAGGAGCATAATAAGGTATATCTGTATTTACCAGATGGGGAAGCCTTAACCTATACCGTCATAAAATGTGGCTATGTAAAAGCGGATAGTGATACCTTCTGGCTGGGAGAACAGGTGGAGACCAGGACACTTTTGTTATCCACCTGCGGCTCTGATTCTTCAAAACGGCTAGTGCTTTTTTGTGAACTGCCAGAGAAAGGTGAAGAGTCAGAGACAAATGGTGAGGATATAAGTATAGAAGTCTTTTAATTGCAGGAAGTTAAAATGCCATCTTTGATAGCAAAATTATCAAAGATGGCATTGTTTAGAAAGTGAAACTTAATTCGAGTTATTATGGCGTTTCCATATTTGCAGAAAAGGAAGTTATGGTCTCTGATTGCTTTGTGTGAAATTTTAACTGATTTTCAATATCACGTCCAGCGTACATTACTCTAAGAATTGTTACGACTTTCTTATTGGAATCAGGAATATAAAATATCACATAATTATCTACAGGTAATACACGAAGTCCACGACTTTTCCATGGTTCATTTTCATATTTTCGATACCGTTCTGGCATAATATCCAGACTTAAAATCTGTTCTTCAAGACGATCAAGCTGTCCGCTTGCATTTTCAGGGGATTGCAATTCAAATGCAATATATTCAAAAATCCCTCTTAAATCGTTGTCAGCCTGTTCAGATAATTCAACCTCATAGATCATATGCCATAATCATTGCGGATATCTGCAAAGGCTTTTTTCGCATTTTTAGCCCGTCCAGCTTGCATATCCGAATATCCTTTCTCCAATTCTTCATTGAATTCTGTTTCAGATAATGTATGAATGTCAACTGGTCTTGAAGATGGTAATTTCACTTCAAATGGAAGTCCCCTCTGTAAAATAATCTGTTTATAAAACATATTAATAGCACTGGAAGCTGGAATTCCAAGCGTAGACAAAATGTTTTCTGCTTTTTCTTTTACATCTGGTTCGATTCGTGCATATAAATTTGCTGATTTTGCAGCCATATAGATCCGCTCCTTTCAAGAGAAATAAGATATCTATAGTTATTATACACAAATGTCAGTACAATAGCAATACAATCTTGGGATTGAATCAGGTATAAATGGTGAATAGCTACTGTTCTGGAGACGATAAGATATATAGCAGAATATCTTCTTGACTATGATATATATCGCGATATGTACTAAACATAGAAAAGGAGCTTTGCTATGATGACAGCAAAATTGTTTGAAGATGCAGTGCAGAGTGCAACGGTGGAATCTGTTCATGCAGATTATATCATTACAAGAAATTTGAAAGATTTTACCAAAAGTAAAGTTATGGCATTTACACCAACCGAACTTTGGGCAAGAATTTGACTCTTGTGGTAAAAATGAAAAACATATTGTTTATAACACAAAATACAGAAAATGAATTATAACACAAAATACAGAAAATGAATTGTTGACGCATACTATATCTTGTGTTATTATGATTTTGAGATTTGTATTTGTACCTGTAAAACAGGTAAGAATTTTTGGTTTCGGAGAAGCCCGAAAGAAAAATATGAGGAACATGGTTCCTGCCTTTTGTGAGAAATTAGGTCATTTAGAATGAAACGTTCTAAGTGGCCTTTTTTTATTGCAAAAAAACAAATACGAATCAACATCTTGAAAGGAGGAAAAATAAAAAATCCAAAAGAAAGGAGACTGGAAGAACTGGTAAGAGTAAAAGAAGGAAAATGATAACGGACATTTGGGATTCATTCTGAATGTTTTTTGTTATCGAATCAAAAACAACAAGGAGTGTGCACATGAATAAGTCTATATTTATCGGACGGATGGCAACGGATCCAAAGGTGATGTCTTCAGCGGGAAAAAAGACAGTCGCGTATTTTCGGATTGCGGTTGAGCGAAATTTCAAGCAGGAAGGAGCTCCGAATGCTGATTACTTTAGCTGTGTCACATTTGGGGAAAGAGCTGAGTTTGTAGCAAAGTATTTTTATAAGGGCAAAAAAATCGCTTTAGAGGGCGAGATGCATAATGATAACTATACAGGTAATAGTGGCGAAAAAGTATATGGTATGAGACTGCTTGTAAACGACATTGAGTTTGTAGACAGTAAGGACGAAAGTGAAAATGTGAGCCAGAACGGACGTACCAATCGGAATTCCTCACAGCCCTCACGAAATAGTGAATCAAATTCCAATGGACGATCCAGCCAGAATCCAGGAAATTCCTATCAAAATTCGCCATACTACAAAAACACGAACCAGGGGAAAACAAACCGTACAGGAAGTAAACCACAAAGAGCCCAGTCTTCACGCCAGACTTCACAAAACCGCTACAACGTAGATGAGAAATTTATGAATATGGGAAATGAAGAGATGGGAGATTTTTGCTGATAACAAAGGAGAAAAAAATGGAACGAGTAAAAAAATGGTGCCAGGCACACCAAAAAGCCTGCCTGATAACTGGAATTATAGGAATGCTTTTGTCACCCTTTTTATGGCCGCTGTTTTTAGCAGTGATTGTACAGAGTCTGACACTGGGCCTTCCAATTGCAGCAGGTATCTATTGTTACAAATATCTGAATGAAAAAAAGGAGAATCCGAATGAGAATGATGAACAAAAACGCAGCCACCCTGAAACCAAGAAACCAGCTCCCGGTAAAGTACGCGGTCATGCTGAAGCGCCCGGTGGCGTTCAAAAGAGTCCGGATGAAACGCGGTCAGAATCGGTAAAACAGAGGAGAAAGCAAGGAAGAAAACAGGGAAGAAAAAGAGGTGTTTCCGGAGGTGATGGACCAAAATGAAATGTAAAGCAGTCCGGTGTATCTATTACAATGCAGGAAATGGATACACCGTTGCCTCCTATGTGACGGAAGAAACCCTTCCCAAGGAAGTAAGCAGCCAGAAAAATGGCAGATATGGCATGTTTATGGCAATTGGAAATGAGCTTCCGACTGAGGATGGCCTTGAAGTAGAACTGAACGGAACCTGGAAAGACGGAAAATTTGGAATGCAGTATAAGGTTTCTTCTTTTCAGATTGTATTACCCACGAGCACAGAAGGAATCAAGGCATACCTGGCCTCTGACATTATTAAGGGAATCGGGCCAGTGCTTGCCGAGCGGATTGTAGACCGTTACCAGGAAAATACGTTTGAAGTTCTTGAAAAAAATCCTGAGAAGTTACTGGAAATCAAAGGCATTACCCGAAAAAAGCTCTCAGAGATTCTGGAAGGATACCGTGGCAGCGAGACTTTGCGGCAGTTAATGGTGACCTTATCTCCCTTTGGGGTGACACCAAGGAAGGTGGCGCAGATCCAGGAACACTTTGGAAATGCAGCCCCACTCATCATTCAGAACACGCCATTTCGTTTGTGCGAGATTCCTGGGTTTGGATTTCTAACGGTGGATCCGATTGCGGTAAAAGCAAAGAATTTTAAGCCAGATGAGCCTATGCGGATCAAAGCAGCGATTCTTCATATTATGTCGGAAGCAGAAGGCGAAGGCCATCTATACCTGACTTGTGAGGAAATCTTAAAGCGGACAGCCCTGCTTTTAAATCATAAAAAGGAAACCGGACTGGTGCCAGAAAGAGCCATCCGGGATGCCGGAAATGAAATGATCCGTAAGGATGGGACCCTGGTGTGTAGTGATGGCGGATTTTATTTAAAGAATAGTTTTCGTGCAGAACTTGGAGCCGCTGCATCTCTGGTTAAACTGATCCTGCGAGGTGGGACACAAAGTTATCAGGTGGACTCCATTATAAGCAGCATTCAGAAAAAAGAGAAGATTCTACTAAATGTCAGGCAAAAAGAAGGAATTTTAAGAGCATTTCAATATCCGGTTACCATCATTACCGGAGGACCTGGACGTGGAAAGACGACAGATATCAGCTTTATCATTGAGGTAGAGAAAATTCTTCATAAGAACGCGGAGATACTGTTATGTGCTCCAACTGGTCGTGCCAGACGAAGGATGAGTGATTGTACTGCTTATCCCGCTCTGACGATTCATAAAGCAATTGGGTTAAAAGGAGAAGCGGGTGAGGAAGAATGGGACGAAGAGAGTATGCTGGAGGCATCTCTTATCATTGTGGATGAGTGCAGTATGATCGACATGCCACTTATGGATAAGTTTTTGTCTCGGGTGCCTATTGGAACCCGCCTGGTATTCTTAGGCGATAAAGACCAGCTGGAATCAGTGGGACCGGGAAATGTATTTAAAGAGATGATCGAGTCCGGTGTGATCCCAGTTACAATACTAACAGAGAGCTTCCGTCAGGAAGGAAAATCCACGATTATTCAGAATGCGGATAAGATAAACGAAAGGAAAACCAATCTGTTTTTTGATGATACGTTCCAGTTTTATCCGGCAAAAGATGATGAAGAAGCAGCTGAAATTATCCAGAAGCTCTACCGGGAAGAACTTCAAAAAAACGAAAACCGGGTAGAAGGGGTTCAGGTGCTCTCCCCGCTTCGAAAGGATACGAAGGTAGGTGCAGATGCATTAAATCCTGTCCTTCGGGATATCGTGAATCCGAAGCGGTACGGTTATCCGGAAATTAAGAATGGATCGACTACATATCGGGAGAGAGATCTCGTTATGCAGCTGAAAAATGAGGAAGATGTGGCAAACGGTGACGTGGGAGAAGTCCTAAATATCTATAAAGCAGACGGGAAAAGCAGGATGCGTGTAGATTTTGGGGATGGAAAAATCATGGAATATACCGAAGGGGATATATGGCCGTTAAATCTGGCTTACTGTATCACCGTCCATAAGGCACAGGGCTCGGAATATCCAGTGGTGATCCTGCCGATGCTCACCTGTTTTTATCGGATGCTGCGGAAAAATCTTTTCTATACCGCAGTCACAAGAGCAAGGCGTGGGGTGAAAATAGTAGGAAGTAAAAAGGCAATGGTAATCGCAATCAATAACGATACGGTGAGCAAACGAAATACCATGTTTGGTTACCGGATCAAAAAGATTTACAAAGCTTACCTGGAACAGGAAAAGAAATCAGCATAACAAAGATCAGCAGGATATGAGACGCAAAATGCTCATACCCTGCTTTTCCATATGGAGGAATCAAAATGCCAGAAATCTGTTTTTATGAACCATGGACCTATCAATTGGCATTGCCGGAAAAAATTGAGGCATATTTAAAGTTTGCAAAGAAAAAAAGAATCAGCTATGAAGCGGAAGACTGCTCCAGATATAATACGCGGACAAATGGAAAATCTGCAAAGCTTCATCCGCCTACTTTGGCTGCTATTTTTAAGCTTTTTGGAATGAAAGAGAAAGAAGAAGGTGCTGCCGGAATTCAGCTGGCAGAAAAGTCTGTTCGTTATTTTTGCCTGGAATACCCGGTGGAGAAGGAACTTTGTGTCATGACATACAATTATCAAAACGGAAGATTCTGTGGAATTAGAAAGAAAAATGATCCCGCAGGAGAAACAACAAAGATGCCTGGCGTTTTAAAGGGAAAATCTACCGGGGAGGAGTATCTTGCAATGCTTGTCTATGCAAGTATAGTTCCCGAAAGCCAGTATTACGACGATGAGTTTCATACCTGCTTTGATGAACTGAAACGTGCTATAAAAGCAGGACTGGCGGGGCAGGCACTCAAAATGTCTTTTCGCTGCTGCGATAACCTGTATCTGCGGATGACTGCCACAACGGAGGATGCCATTTCTTTTGACCGGAACCAGTTTGCGGAAGGAAAACTGAAGGATAGTTTTCACCCCTTTGACCTTAACTCCGGAATTTATGCGCCAAATGCCTGTATAATTGGTACTTTTAAGGTGCTGGGAGTAAAAGGGAGGAAGAAAGGTGCTGCTATTTCGGAGTTAAAGATGGAGTATGCAGGACATTTTAATTGCCGGCATAGTGAAAAAGAGAGGATTCCCACGCTTCCAGAGGATTACATTGTGAGCCAGGAGGTGGAAGAAATCCTGGAAATGGTCGTTCATACCCCGGCAAGGCTTTTTATGATGACGGGGGAAGCGGGAACTGGAAAAACCACAGATGCCAGGATGATCGCACAGATATTAGGTCTTCCCTATTATGTATTTACCTGTGGGCCTGGTACAGACGAGCTGGAGCTTCTTGCAAGTACGGTTCCAAACATGGGAACGAAAAAGAAAACGCTTCCAGTGCTTCCAGTCTTTTACGACCTTCAGATGGATCCAGCTTCCGCACTTTGTGTACTTAGCGGAACCTATGAAGAGGGCATTTCAGAAGAAGCTGCATTTGAAAAACTTTTGCGCCTTGCTTATGAAAAAGGATATGAAAGTGCAAGGGCAGAGAAGGATTTTTTGTTGCGGGAATCAGAGATCATCAAAGCGTGCCGTCTTCCTTCCGTTTTGGAAATTCAGGAGCCGTCCATGATTGAAAAACCAGGAACGCTTACAAGACTGAACTCCCTTTTTGATGACGGAGCGGTGACGGATCTGATTAATGGGGAAAAAATAAAGAGAAATAAAGATACCATTGTGATTATGACTACAAACCTGGATTATGTGGGCTGCGGAAATTTTAACCAGTCGGTATTATCCCGTATGAGCATGATCCAGCCCAAGCAAAATCTCACAGAAGAGGAAATGAAGCGGCGGGTTATTGCACGTACCGGATATGCGGATGAGAAAGGTTTAAACTTTATGGTTTCGGCCGTTCAAAAAATCCATGCTTATTTGAAGGAAGAAGATATTCAGGATGGTGTGTGCGGCTATCGGGAACTGGAAAACTGGGTGCGTACCTTTCAGGCAATTAAAGATGTCAGGCGCGCGGCACAGGTTGCGGTTATCAGTAAAGCCACAATGGATCCGGAGGAACAGGAACATCTGATGAAGACCTATGTGGAACCGTATTGTTAGAAACAGGAGAATCGAAATGAAGGATACTTATAGAGAGCGGATCAAGGAAGAACAAAAAAAGTTAAGCCCCAGTCAGGTCTTTTTTTCAGAAGGTTACCGGAAACTTTTTCGGGACCTTGCAAATGAAGTGGCAGGGGAAAAACTGGAGCAGCTGCTTTTGTACCAGAGTACAGAAGACGGACTGGCAGGCTGGAATGATGGGAAACGAATCGGCATCAACATTGGCAATCTCATCACAGGCAGCTTTTTAGAACTGGAACAAAAAAGTGACAGCCTGATCGGGATATTAGGACATGAATGCGGCCATGCCAGATTTACGGATTCTGTACTTCGGAAAGTCTATGTGCAGAACATGCTGGCAGGCGTCTGGTATCCGGATGCACCAGAGCCGGAAAACGAGGACGAAGAAAAAGCCCTGAATGAGATGGATACCTGTCTGGCCGGGAAAAATCCAGTGGTGGTTCCCCTTCTGACAGAATGTGCGTCTTATATCAGCAACCTTTTAAATGATGTGTACATAGAGGAAAAGATGTGCAGCCTGTTTCCTGGAAGTATCAAAAAAGGAATTCTGATCAACCGGAGACGAAACGTGGAATGGATTCCCCCGTTAAAAGAACTGCTAGAGGGAAATTCAGATCCGGTTTCTGTTTTTTTAAAGGTACTTGTACAGTATGCCCTCCGGGGATATGCCAATTCCTGGAATATGGAAAGCTGTGAGATGCTGGATACCTTAAATGAAGTGAAGCAGTTTGTGGATCTGTCGGTGACAGCGGACAGTGATCTGATCCGTTACCAGGCCACCAACCAGATTCTGCTTAAGATGTGGAAGTATTTTCGGAATCTTTTGGAAGAACTGAAGCAGGAATGCAAGGAACCAGAAGAAAACGAGGAAGAGCCACCGCAGGAGGAAGAACCGTCGGAAGCAGAAATGTCTCAGGAAGAACCGTCGGAAAAAGAACCGGCAGAAGTGGACGAGCCACCGGAGGAACCGTCGCAGAAAGAACCACCGCAGGAAGAACCGGCAGAAGAAAAATCAGCAGGGGAAGAAAATTCTACAGAGGAAGATAGAAAAGAGGCATCCCAGGGAAATGGAAAATCCATGGGAGAAGAGGAAGAAGAATCCTCCACAGAAGAAACGGAATCCAAAGGGGAAGAAGAACCTGTAAAAAAAAGTGATACTTCTGGAGATAACAACCGGGAAGCTTCTAAGCAGACCGGGGAGGAGTCTCCAAATTCTTCAGAGAAGGAAAATAAATCAGAAACGGTATCTGAGAAAGCTTCTTCAGAAGAGAAATCTAAGGAAGCTGTAGGCGGTAAAGAAGGTCCAAAAGATTTTTCTTCGGATTCCTCCGATGAGGATCTTCCGACAGATGTATCCGGAAATGGAAAGGACGAGGCGAAAACCGGGAAACAAACAGAAGAACTGACGGAAGAACAACTAAAAAAGCTGGAGGCAGCTATGGGGGAGTATCTAAAAGAACTGACCGAAGATCTTCCCAAATTTATTCAGGAATCGGAAGTGGATGAGACTGCCTTACCGGAACTTGAAAATGCCACGGTGGTCCAGGTTTCGAAAGAGGATAAGGAAGAACGGGAAGGCGCAGATGAAAAATCTGACCTGATACTGCAAAAAATCCTTTTGGATTTAGTATCAGAAACCGTGGATCAGGATATGGGAGTAGAAGCCCAAAACCGTCTGCAGGAGGAACTGGATGGGATGGAATTTGAAGCAGCCCATAACATGGTAAAAAAAGAGGTTCTGTATAAGAACACCTTCACAGAAACAGAAAAAAGCTGGCTGTCTGCATATGAAGCTTCGGCAAGAAAGGTAGAAAAAAGGCTTCGGACCAGGCTTCTTCCAATCCTGGAAAACCAGAAGGAACGGACGGAACGTCGGATGTATCTTGGAAAAAAGCTGGATATGCGTGCCATTACAGATCCAGGCGGTGCCGTATATAAGCGGACATTTCCAGGAAAGAAAACAGATGCGGTGGTCTGCGTGTTGGTAGATAATTCTGGCTCCATGATAGGTCATCGTATAGAAGCAGCCAAGGTAGCAGCCCTCACCTTATACGATTTTTGCAGGAAAGCCGGAATCCCCATTCTGGTTTACGGGCACCATACGGATGGTTACGATCATCGTGATCCAAGTGAGGAAACCGTTTATTTTCACAGTTATGCAGAGTTCGAGGAAGACAGAAACGACCGTTTGCGGATCATCACTATGGAAAACGATGGCAGTAACCGGGACGGGGCAGCCCTTCTATTTATGGCAAATAAGCTTTTAAAACGTCCGGAAAAACAAAAACTGTTGTTCCTTATCAGTGACGGACTGCCAAATGCAACCCGTTATTTTGGAAGCTATGCCACAGCAGACTTAAAAAAGATTAAGGAAAAACTTGGAAAGAAAGGAATTTTGTTTCAGGCAGCAGCGATTGGCTGGGATAAAGAAGCTATCCGGAAGATTTATGGAAATGCCTATCTTGATATATCAAGCTTAGAGCAGCTTCCCATCCGACTGACAAAGCAGCTGGCAAAATTACTTCGAAGAGTAAACTAAAAGGAGGAGCATGATGCAGCATAAAAAAAGAAAAAAGATTTATTCCGAACAGTTGTTACAGATCCATGAGGATTCAAAAAAGATACATCCGGGAAAGGAAATCTACGCAACCGGGTATGTGATCGAGCTGAAAAAAGATTGTTATTTTGCAGGCTTTCAGGATGGAAAAATTCTGTGCCGCTCATTTGAGTATGCCCGTTATTTTTCTAACACCCACAGTGCGGAACAGTTTGTAAAAGAATATCTTGGATATGCAGGATTAAGATGCAATCTTTGCAAGGTGGCCTGGGGGCTTGCCGTTCACGGATTAGAGCCCGGATGGAAGGAAAACCTGAAGCCCTATAAAAACCAGGGGCAGATCCTTCAGTTCTCGTCTTATCACGATGGCGTAAAATATCAAAAAGAAAACCATCTGGAACAGACAACCTATGTTCTGCCTCTTGTGGACAGGGAAAAAGAACTTTATATTGCAGCGTAACTTTTTGGGGGACAAGTCGTCCCCCTTAATTAATAGGAAGAAATAATTTTAAATGGAGGCAATAACATGACCGTAAGGAAAGCTGGAAAAGGAATCGTAAGAAGCGGAGGCGGAACTTACCAGATTGGATATACCGACCTGTATGGAATGGAACAGGAAACGGAACTTAGTGCATTCGGGATGAAGGATCTGGAAGAATTGTGGAGTTCCTTGTGTCCGGAATTTGAATGCCAAAAAAACAGTATCCGCTATATAGAAAGAGCATGAAGATAAAAACGCAGGGTTTTGTACCTACAGAAATGGAGTGAAAAATATGGGAATGTATCATAAAAATCACCTGGTGGGACCTGGTTTTAAAAGAATGGCAAAACGCCAGACTTCAAAAGGCATGAGAAGGGCAGCGAAAAAAAGCTGTCAGGAACATTTTGAGGACAGTATTACATTGACCAGAAAAAGCCATAACCTGCATGGGATTGATGCATTTAAGTTTAGTTGAAAAAGGAGAGGCAAAGAATGGAATGGAACATCTATAAAGACTGGCTGGATCCCGTCTTGTACCGGCAGATGGTATCCATGATCTATCAGCTGTCCTCAAATGCGGACAAAGAAGCATTTTTAAAACAGGAGAGAGAAAACAGCCTGTTTTATGGAATCTGTGAGCACAGCATGGAGGAAGAATATAATCTTCACTATCCCGGAGAAGTATTAGAGCGTATGAAAGAGCGGAGAACCATGACAAAACCGGTTTACCGGGCTCTTGGGCTTGCGCTTGCAGGGACATCCTGCATTCAGGAGACCTGTATGTTTAATGGTACCCAAAAAAGCGGCTTCTGGAAACAGTTTGGCAAGGTACTTGGAGAAAAGGATTTGTGTTACCTTGCAGTCCGGTGTCTGCTTGCAACAAAAGATCGCAAGCTCTGGGTGGATGCCCTGCACCAGTATCCATATGAAAAAGTGGAGGAAATGATCTTTATCCTTTCCGTTTTTCCAGAGTCGGATACGTTATGGCAGAAATTAAAGGGAAAGATCGCGGCCTGCTTTGGAAGGGAACGCAGGCTGTCTGTTTACGAAGACTGGCATTTTTATGCCTGGATTGCCATGAAATATGAGAAACGGCTGAAAAATGACCGGACCAAAGAAACTGCGGTGTTAAAACAGGTGGTAAAACTTTCCCAGACAAATGCGGCGAATGCAAACGGGGCGTTGGAGGAACAGCTTATAAAAAATGGATATAAAAAGGAAGAGGTCATTTTTTTAAATGGCATATTGACAGGGGCACGAAGATACCTGGATCCGAACTCATTGACTGCGGAGAAGATTGCAGTAAGGGTATTGAAAACCTTTCTGCCAGGAGAAAAGATGTATCCGGATGTGGTGTATGAGTTATGTGAAACTTTTTTAAGAAAATACGACTGTTTTCCAGTGCGTCTTGGTGGACAGGAAAAAATCCAAAATTGCCTGTATGGAATGAAGGTGGAAAATGTCCGGACTTTCTTAACGCTGTTTCCTTTTCGAAAAAATGGGATGAAAGAGTGGCATTATATTAATTTAAACCAGGAAAAATGGCACTGCCTGGCGGCACAGCTTAAGGAGGAAGAGTTTGAAAAGTGCGTAAATGACACCCTGCGAAATGGGACATTTGAAAAACCAGAGCTGGAATCCTATCTTGCAGCCTATCAAAAGCTGACCGGACGGGAGTATGTGGAAATCTTCTGGAAGAAAATAGATTACGATCTTCGTCATGTCTTTCATCTGTTAAGCGAAAATGAGATCCTGGATGCCGTCGGTCTTATGAAACAATTTTTAAAGGAATACCGGGAAATGAGAAACAAAGAACCGGATCAGGATGCTTTTGAACCGATCCCTTTTATCGGAGAGGCTGATACCGGGGAGAATCAGACCGGGGAGGCAGAAAAAGTATTTGGGGAGAAATGGGATAGCATGTTGTATTACCTGAAAGCAGATATGGAAGATATAAATACCATGACCAGTTTTTCCATGTTAAAGCTCGTCATTACCCAAATTGGAATAGAGGGAATCCCAGGAATTCTGGAACCATGGAGCATGCTTCAGAGATCCTTTTCGTTGTATCCGTATGGAATCAGTCGTGGAGAATGTGAGATCTGCCGTCCGCTGTTAGAAAGAAATGCACATCAGGAATTATTTATGTGGATCGAGGAACATCTGTTTTTAACAGATGTTGGAAACTACATCAGCTTTTTGAGGAGCATCCTGTTAAAAGACAGTACAGGACTTTGGATGGAACCAAAGGAAGCTATGCAGATGGCAAAAGAAATCCTTCCCTATCTGGAGGACAGTAGTGGGAAAGAATCGCTGCGAAGAAAATACATGTCAGAGGAAGAGCTGCGAAGCCTTGAAAGGGAAAAGGAGTGGAAACAGGTGCAGGAAACAAGGATGAGAAAGCTGGAAGAGGAAAAGAAGATCAAAAAGGAATTTAATCTTCTGCTTCGGAAAAATAAGGGGACAAATCAGCTTTTCGAACAGATCTATAACTTTTATTACTATGGAAGATATACGGAAAATTCCTTACGTGCCAGGATCATTCTTTCCTATATGCGGGATTATCTGGACAGAAGAGGAAAAATTGTAACCAGCAAAGAGGAAATAAAATATCTGTTGTTGCTGTTTCAGAACCTGTATAAAAATGAAAAGATAGCGTTAGAGGGCATCAGGCAGATGATAGATTTGATGGAGGTTGCATAATGATAGAAGTGATAAAAAGACATTTAGCGGAACGAAATATGCTAAAAACGGCAGGTCTGTCTCTTTGTTACCTGGAAAAAAAGGGAGAAGAAAAATGTGTACGGGCAGCAGAAGCCATCATTCAAAATGAGGTTATGGATGTGATCCCGTCCTTGTGGGAACAGGTATGTTTGTACATGATGGAAGATCCGGAAACGATTACCTATCTTGGAAACCTGAAAAAAGAGGGATGTGAGCTGAATGCATACCGGTTCCAGCGAATCCTATTGGATGCAGGGACAGATAAAGTTTCAGATTTTTCCTATGAACAGGTAAAAGCCGTGTATTTTGATCCGCTGGTAACCGATGGAACGGCCTATTCTTATATGAAATATTATGGAGAGCAGAATGTAAGCAAAGAAGAAAAAGAACAGCTGGTAAAAAGTATTGCCATGTGTATGGAGGTGCTGGACTTTGAGAAGGCAGGGGAAAAAGACCATATGCTGCTTGTGAATCCGGTATTCTCATCAGAGCTGCTGCTTGATCTATTGGAAAATGTAAACAACCTTAAAATTCTTCAAGATCAAGGTTTGATGGAGCTTGTCAATACGCTTGCCGGGTATGAAGCTGAGATCCAGTCTCTAAATCAGAAACAGTTCGATCAGATGAAGGAAAGACCTGTTGAGATACTGGAAAAGTTAAGGATTGTGACCGGGTACATTCCAAAAGACAAGCTGACGGATGGATTAAACTTATGGCTGTGGAATGAAGCTCTGTATGAGAATTTGTGTAAACTGGAACGGGCATTTACAGATGGCGCGGATCCAGCCGAGGTATTTTCCAGCAAAGTGTCCTATGTGAATACCCTGTACCAGAATCCCGTATCAAAAATTTCCCTGTCCAGTCTAAGTGAAGAAAAGTCCGAGATTCTATTATATGCCATCACACAGAAAAAGAAGGCATTCTTAAATCTGATCAATGAGGAAGCGGAACTTTTTTATGATCTTCCAAATGCTTCCATGCTGTTAAAGAAAGAGGTGTACCAGGAGTATATAAACTTAAATACCCTTAATCGGAAGAATTTAAAAGATAGTGCGGATCTGATTTTATCGCGTGACAGATTTGAACTTTTGGCAAAACGGGAGCATACATTTGAAGAGTTAAAGCTTCTTTGTACTGCAAAAGAGGCAGTAATCGAGCTGTATGAACAGCTGACCTGCAAAAGTGATGAAAGACTTCTGGTTCTTCGGGAATTGATAAAACGGGAGTGTGTGCCGCATTCATTTTGGGAAGGCCAGATAGAACCACTTGCAGCTGCATTATCCAAAAAGCCGTTATCCAGATGGATCCGGGAGGACTTTCGGAACATTCCGGATTTAAGCTATGGAACGGCACTGTGGCTTCTTGTTTACCGCGAGCAGCTAAAAGGCATGGAAAAAGAGATCACCATGGAACAGCAGGCTCTCTTTTTACTAAAAGACCTGGCGCTGGTAAAAAAACGTAATTCGCTAAGTGAATTAAAAGAACAGCTGATTTTAGGGGATATTTCCTGGAGGCTGCTAAAAGAAAAACTGGCATTTTCAGAAGAATTTATACAGGAAAATGCCGCTCGAATCGGCAACTTTCTCTTTGTGGGCGGGGCTGAGATCATGGAAACTTTTCTGGAACGGCAGCCCTCCAAAATCGAAGAGATCCGGAGGCTGGTTACAGCAGAGCTTCTTGGAAAATTTGACGAACTGAAATATCCATCTGGGGATCTCATGCGTGAGATTGATTTTGAGGTATCCGAAGAAGCGGAAAAAGAATGGAAAATAGATCGGACTTTTACCAGCAAAAACTTGGTATTAAAAGAGGAAACCGGTCTTCTTCCAGTTATGCAGATCGGAGAGATCCCAAGCTATTCCTGCCTCTCCTACCGCTCAGGGTTAAACAGCGATTGCCTGTTATCCTGCTTTGATTCGAATAAAAAGTTTCTCTTTATCCGTAAAAATGGAAAGGTGGTATTTCGGGCCATGATACGATTGACAAAGGGATCCTATGTGGGTGACAGAATGCGAAAAAAGATCCAGTTTGCAGATCTGTCAGGAGCTGGGAAACCAAAAGAAGAGGAAGGGGAAGAACTGGTATTGTTCTTGGAGCGTTATTACGAGAAAAACCTGGCGTATGAGGAACAGGATCAGGCAGTATACCTTGCATTTGTGGCTGCAAAAGAAAAAGCCAAAAAGCTGGGAGCCAGGTTGGTTCTTAGCTGTTACTACCAGGATGATGTGAAAACAAAGGAATATATAAAGAGTAACTACTATTTATATATTTCCAAATCCAAAAACGGCAGCCAATACCTGGATAGCCTATACGGGGAAGCGTCAGTATCGGATTCCGGAGACTATAGCAGCAATATCTTTTTGCTGGAAAATAAAGATCAGGAGGTAGCTGCGTGAGCGTGCAGGAACTAAGAAAAGAAAGGGCGAAGAAGTTAAGATATAAAAAGCCCATTGCAAAAGGACTGAATTGGCAGGATATTTTAAGAAAAGATGAGCGAGGAAGTGCGTATGGCAAAGGCATTGTATGATTTGTGTAGAAAGGACGGAACGGTGATGGTTTATTCCATCACCGGACCGGAAGTGGCAGCAGCAATCGGCTGTAAGCTGCAGGATGTTTATAATTCTGCGTGTTATGGACAATTGATTCAGCATACCTATTATGCGGAAGTGATTGACCGTCCGCTTAGCAGGCGAAAGGATATTACCCTCTTAACAGAGTACGACCGTGTCCGCAAGGTGTTTTTACGAAAGTATAGAAGCATATCGGAGAAAAGAGACGTGACAAGATAAAAAGAAAAGGGATAAGAGAGGAACCCATTTATGAGAAAAATCGAACAAAAAGAGTTTTGTGAAAGATATGATGCAAGAAGGACATTTTACAATTGTCAGGTGAAGGTGCAACAGGTATCTTCTAAGCTGGAAACGCTGCTTGCAAATAGCAAAATCGAATGCAGGGAGCTCTATGAAAACCAGATGGAGAAGATCACGGATGCAAAGAAGCTGGCAGACTGGATCCGCGATACCTATATGCGTGTCAAAAAAGTACGTGGTGTGTTATATGCAAGAGCGTGTCTTACGGTGATGATGGCAGCTGGCTATTTAGTCCGAGGCATGCGTCTTACACAGAAGAACGAATGTGTGACAACCTGGTGGAAGTTAAAACATGTCATGAAAAGAAAAGGGCAGCTTACCGTAACCTATAGAAGTGCATTAGATCCGATCCAGAAGGAAAAGGCGGTTGTATTTGGAAGAGAGACGAAATAGGATTAGGGGGCTGGAAACAGCCCCCTTTTGGCAGGAGAAAGTTATTGAAATGACCTTATTAGAAATGTTATATATATAATTAATTTTTAAAAAATCTTTTAGAATGATTGACAAATTTATAGATAAATGTTATGATTTTGACAATAAATAAATAATAATGTGGTCGGCTCCTAAAGAGCCTGTTTAAGACAATCCAGTGGAAATCTGGAACTAAACCTTTGTGTTTACCTGTGTATAGCATTTTGTATCAGAAGTGCTTAAGTCAGACCATACTACACGTTAGCGGAGACTCCTATATTTATTGAAGGAGACTTCGCTTTTGTTATCTAAATGTGATTTTTCATAGCCGGGATTTCATCAATATGATAACCTGGTTTGGAGAATAAATAAACAGGGAGGAGGCGGCCATAGGTCGGAGAAAAAGAAACTTTATTAATGGTAACAAAAATATTAAAAAACAATTTAGAGTATTTAAGAGAGGAGAACAAAAAAGTATGATGAACAAATTATTCAAGAAAATCTCAGCAGTAGCAATCGCAGCAGCAATGACTCTTAGCACAGGTGTAGCAGCACAGGCAGCTACAGTAAGAGTTTATTTTAGAGAATGGAAACAGACTAGCTCTGATAACACTTACCTTGGAGAAGCAAACACTAAGACTTTTGGAACGGCGCCGGTGTTTACAGTAACTGGAGTTGAATCTGGAGCTACATATAAAGATGTTTTAGATGATGCAGCTGCGGATTCAAATGGAAAATATGTACTGTCATGGACTGGTGATAAAGAACAGTATTTGAATTCTATTAATATTAATGGAGAGGTTTGGGGTGTTAAGGGCGGAAATACTAATCCTACTTATGACTCAACAGGCAAGATGATCAGTGCTACATGGGTAGGTAGTGCATGGAGTTGGTATGAAGGATCTGATCTTGAACTGAAGAATATTTCTTCTTATCCAGAAACAACTCTTGGCGAAACTCTTGTTCCGGTAAAAACAGAAAATAATGATAATGAAATTATTTCTATGGTTTTAAGCTATGATGAAACTAAGTTCTACTGGGAGAACAAATAAATGAAAAAGAAAAGCTGTTTGGTTTGCTTAATTTCTTTAGCTTTATTAGCTTCTGCACCGCTTAATGCGGGCGCAGAAGTCCTAGATGATTCATTCTATAGTGAAGAACAATTTACTGAAAACATTGACATCACTGATTTAGAAGAAAGCACTGATGACTTTATATCAGAAGATGTGAATGATACAGATACGTTTTCCTCACAGATAGATGAATATTCAGCAGAAGGAAAAGAAACCTTAGATGATAATTGGATTATATCAGAAAAAGATTCTAGGATCTTTTATAAGTATGATAGTGAAACAAAAACGCTTTCTATTAAAGCTTCAGAGCCAGTTGCATTACCAGACAATTCTCAATCTGGAAGAGAAGATGAGTGGTATAACGAAAATGTTGCCAATGCAGAAACAATTATAATTGGCGATAATATTACCAAGATTGGTGCAAAGAATTTTGATAATCATCTAGGTAGTTATCCAAATATAAAAAGTGTTGTTTTATCCTCATCTGTAAAGGAAATTGGCCTTGCTGCTTTTGATAGGGTTTCGACATTGCAAGATATTAATCTTGAATCTGTAGAAGATATAGGGCAAAATGCACTAGAGTATACTAATATAGAAAAGGTTATTCTTTCTCAAAATACCGTTTCCATTGGTGGAGGTGCTTTCAAGTCTTGTGAAGCTTTAAAAGAAGTTGTGGTTAAAGGTAATGTTAGTATTGGAGGGTCCGCTTTTTATACGTGCGCACAGTTAAACTCTTTTCAATGTGAGTCTAGCGTTTCCACAGTAGGAGATAGTGCTTTCTATAATTGTAGTGCACTAAATTTATTCAAGGCAACGTCTACGGCAGAGGTTGGAAATTATGGTTTCACTGGATGTGGAAACTTATCTGAATTTGACTTTTCTGGAACAAAAACCATAGGCAAATATGCTTTTTCTCAATCCGGCATAAAAAAAGCAAACTTTAATGTGTTAAATAAAATTGGAAAAAAAGCATTAGCTAATTGCTCCGATTTAGTATCCATTTGTTATTATGGTAATGAAAGTGATTGGAAAACAATCGCGAAAACTGCAAAATATCCTACAGAAGCTGCAATCCATTATAAAGAGGATACAGTAGAGGCAAAAGATGCAACTTGTACCGAAAATGGATGGAAAGAGACTGGAGTTTGTGATGTGTGTGGACAACACTATTCTGACAAGAACAATGAGGATAATATCCTTCCATCATTAGGGCACAATTATTCGGAAGAGTATACTGTGGATAAACCGGCAACTTGTACTGTGGCCGGAGAAAAGAGCAAGCATTGTACACGAGAAGGCTGTGAAGCAAGAGATGACATTCAAAAAATTGACGCTCTTGGACATGATTATGTTGAAACAACCGTAGCACCAACTTGTACCGAAAAAGGAACTCTTACAAAAACCTGCAGCAGATGTAACGATGTTGTTACAGAAGAGATCCCAGCACTTGGACATGAATTCGCCAAAGACTATACAGTAGATAAAAAAGCCACCTGTACAGAGGAGGGCGAACAGAGCAAGCACTGTACCAGAAAAGACTGCAATGGAAAAGAAGATATCCAGAAAATTCCTGCGCTTGGACATGACTATGTTTCCAAGGTAACAAAAGAGGCTACCTGTACTGAAAAAGGAAGCATCACAAAGACCTGCAGCAAATGCGGTGACATCATAACTGAGGAAATCCCTGCACTTGGACATAAGTTTGGTGAATGGAAAGTCACAGTTGATGCAACCGTACTTGCACCAGAGCAGCAGGAAAGAATCTGTGAAACCTGCGGTACGAAGGAGACAAAAGAAGAGGGTACTGTTTTAAAAGCAACAGCTAAAGTAAATGCAACAACAGTAAAATTAAAAGTAAAACAGTCCACTTCTGGATTGAAAGTTACAGGCTTGGCCAAAGGAGATTCTGTAAAATCCTGGAAGTCTACTAACACTAAGATCTTTACTGTAAAAGGAAAAGAAAATGGTACTTGCAAGCTCACAGCAAAGAAATCTGGTACAGCGAAACTTCAGATCACTCTTGCCAGTGGCTTGAAAAAGACGGTTACTGTAAAAGTCCGGAAAACAGCAGTAAAGACTACGAAGGTTACTGTGGCTAATACAAAGGTAACTGTTCAGAAGGGCAAAAAAGTGGCTCTGAAGCCGGTTGTGAAACCATTCACTTCCAAGCAGAAAGTTACTTATACAAGTTCCAATAAAAAGGTTGCAACAGTTTCCTCTAAGGGTATTGTAACTGGAAAGAAAAAAGGAACAACAAAAATTACCGTAAAATCTGGAAGTAAATCCGTAAAAGTAACTGTAAAAGTAAAATAAGAACCAATAATGGAGGCTCTTCTTCCGTAAGGAAGAGGGGCCTTTTTTAAAGGGAAGGAGTCTGAAATAAATGAAAAAAATAGGACTATGGAAAAAATTAGCCAGTTGGCTGCTTGTTTTTTTGTTGGTTCTGCAAATTCCGGTAAACGTGTTTGCGGAAGGATGGATCAGCGAAACTGATATTTCTGCAGATAACGATTTTGCAGAAACGGAAAATGCTGCTAATGTTGAAGAGGAAGAAAACACCGATTTTGTCGATGATGAGAAAATAGAAGAAACAGAAAATGATGGTTTTATCGATTCGGAAAACCTGTCAGAAGAGGAGAATGTTCTTTTTAATGACGGAATCGATCCGGAAGAATCTAACGAAGAAGCCCAGGAAGTACAGGTTACGGTAAGTGTCAGCAAAGATGGAAAGTTCTTGAATGATAAAGACGGTAATCCGATGGCGGGGCGGTCCATTACGCTTACCGGCAAAAGTACATATAATATGGATGATGCCCTAAAGCTGGCTCATGACCTTTATTATCCGGGAGGATCAGAAGCTGGATATGATTACCATGAAGACGAAAATGGGATATTTGATGGCATAATATATAAATTGTGGGGATATGACAGGGATGATGTTCCATACATTAAGTCTGTATTGAATCATGATAATCGAAATTATGGTTCTGCTCTCAGCCGCACTGTGAAAGATGGAGATGAACTGCATTTTTTTATACAAGCTCAAAGCGGAAAAGATAAATTTGCTTTTTTTACGGAAACTGAAGCAACATATACGCAGGGACAAGCGATAATACTGAAATTAAGACAACGTACCGATCTGGGTGGGAGCTTTTCAAATTGTGTCGGTGCAAGCATTTATATCAATGGGGTCAAACAAGATGGAATACTTACAGACTCAGAGGGAAATGTAACACTGCCAGAATTAGAAGCTGGTCAGAGCTATTTGGTCACTGCTGAGAAATTGATTACTACCTCTGATGGGACGGAGGTAACGGACATTTCGGCTGCATATACAACTGTTACAGTTGTTCCAGCCAGTGAGCAACCTGGAGATTATATCAGTAAAGTACACTTACGTGTGGAAAAGAGAGAGGTAACTAAAGAGTTTGAAATCTCCGCATTAGATGGGAAAGATACTTTATGGATTCCTTCGGAATTAAGAGATGGAAATTTTTATGTCACAGCCGAACTTGCGGATGATATCCCAGAAGGTGCAGCGGTATATGCAATATATTCCAATCCACAGGATGGAAGCATCTATCGGGTAAAGCTTACAGATGGAAAAGAGACATTTTTAAAAAATACATCGATTTTCCAATGTGCCAATGTGACCTCTTCTATACAGTTTGAAGTACGAAAAAGCGGAAACGTTTTACAAACTGTTAATGTTCCGATATATTATAGGTCACATCTGACAAGCCTGGAAGTTTGGGATTCTTGGGGACATAAGATAGAAACCGGATTGCAGGATACACTTGAAGATCAGGAACTTGAAATAAGAATTCCCCAGAATGCTAAATATTTTGACTTAAATTTTGGGACTTCTTATGGCGGTATGAAGGAACTCTTTTACTATAACAATAAACTGAACGTCACAGGGGCAACGATTCAAAGCATCCCCGAAGGACTTCGCTTTTTCCCAGATTGGAAAAACAATGATGAATGCCGGATTTCATTTGTTTTAGAAAAAAATGAAACTTATCATAATTCTAAAGATACAAAATATACCTTTATCATAACACCGGGAAATATTGATTATACGCCAGAAGTCACTGTAAACATCACTGGAAAATATGGTGCTGTTTATGAAAATTCAGAATCTCCTGTCCTCTCGGCTGGTGTAGAAGTGTTACGTCCGGAAGAGGGAAAACTGACTTATCAATGGTATTATCTGGTTTTACCTGATAATGTTTATGTGCCGGATTATGTAGATTTTGATAAGTATGTAAAAGTGGAAGGATCCACCGAAGTAGCATATAAGGTTCCTACAGATTCCGTTTTTGATACAAGATATTACTGCTGTGTAGTCAATTATGAAATCGATGGAAGAACATATCCTGCAAAAAGTGGCTTCACCAAAATTGCAGTAGTGTCGGAAAAACTTGAAAAACCGGAGATAGAAACCCAGCCACAGCCTATTTCCTGGATACAAGGGAAGCCATTAACAGAAAAACTGGAACTCAATCTAAAGAAAGTTACAGGACAGGGAACGGCACAGTATCAGTGGTACAAAAATACAGAGAACAGTAATAAAAACGGACAGGCTATTGTTAATGAAACAAAAAGCTCTTATACGCCTCCAGTTTCAGAACTTGGAACAAACTATTATTATTGTGAAGTCTGGTATGAGCGTACTGACCGGTCTTATGAACAGGGCAAAGATACGGAAAGAAATACTTTGACCAGCGAAAAAGTAGTTTCAAATCCAGTTGCTGTTACTGTTACGGAAGAACCACTTCCATGGGAAGGAAACGGATCAGAAGGATCGCCATATCTTATTAAAAATGTTTCTGATTTGGAAGCATTACGTGATAAGGTAAATAAAGATGGTTTTGCTTTTTCAGATGCTTATTTCCAACTTTCAGAGGATATTATTCTTCCAAGTGGCTGGAAACCAATCGGAGCCACTAAGGATGGTAGGGTAAACCTGCAGGAAGGTGCAAACTTAAATGCTTTTAGCGGTATTTTTGATGGAGCCGGTCACACAATTACAGTTCCAGAGGGCGGACTTCCGCTGTTTGGATATGTCAGAAATACCAGGATTCGTAACCTGAATATCTATGGAAAGAAGATTGCTGGCTATGGTCTGGTTAATAATTTTGAAGGTGTAGGCCTTTCTGGTAGTGCAGTTGAGATTGATAATGTAACTTTAAAGAGTGGATCCAGCACCTTAAAGTCCGGACTTCTGGGAGCCAATAAGACTGTAAATGGTTATGCCGGTTGTTCTGCTGCATTTGTAGCAACCATTACAAACTGTACTGTTGAAAAGGGAGTTGTCGTTGGATATGACAAAAAACAGAGCCAGATTGGTGCCATCGCAGGGCGCATGCAGGGAACTATCAAGAACTGTGTGAGTTATGCAGATGTTTATGGAACAGATTATGTAGGTGGTATCATTGGAACCCGTGATAATGCTATGGGAACCTGTGAAGTCATCGGATCTGAATTCTATGGTACAGTAACTGCTTCTGGGCAGCATGCCGGAGGTATTGTTGGTGGCGGATATGATAGCTCTTCAGCTCCAAATGGAACAAAGGTTACCATTAATAATTGTGTGTCTGAGGGAACTGTCACAGGTTCTGATAAAGTTGGCGGAATTTTAGGTGGAGATACCTATGTGGCACAGACCTGGGATAACTGTCAGTATTCCCTTAGAAATAATTCCTTCACAGGAAAAGTCCAGGCTACTGGTGAAAATGCTTCCTATATAGGCGGAATCATTGGTTTCTATGACAGTCTGAACCGGATCGATGCTATTTCGAATAATTATTATTCAAAGGATTGCGGAGCTACAAGTGGTATTGGATTCGTAAAATATATTGATACCAGTAACACTTCCCATGAGACATCAAGCGGATCTACCTATTTTAATACAGAAAATGGTACTACAGACTGCCCGGAGATAACCGGCTGTGGCTGGAAAACAGGCTTTAACCGTACTGACGATCCTCTCGGGGCAGATATGGATAAACTGTTTTCTACAGAAGGTCTGCGGATTACAGTAGATTCCCTGGAGATTAGCGGCGATTACCGTACTGCATTTGATATTGGGGAAGACCTTGATTTTACAGGAATGCAGGTAAAAGCCCTTATCAGTGATGGTACCGAACAGGAGGTCCCGTGGACAGATCTTACCATTGAGGGATATAACAAAAATCAGCGTGGAGAGCAGACCTTAAAGCTTTCTTATAAAGAAGCTTTTACCCAGCTGACCGTAACTGTACTGAAGAAGGATGCCGGAACGATCACCGTCAGCCTTACCCTTCTTGGAGACAGCGTACATAACAGTGATACAGACGGAACCTGCCATACCTTATATAATGATAACCTGGAAACCTGGATCAAAAAGACAGATTACAAGATGGATGGAAATGCAAATGTGCTTGCAGTATTAAAGACTGCTTTTGCAGAAAATAACATGACCTATCGTTCTGCAAAAGAAGAGAATTATATTGCCGGAATTACACGGGCAGGAGAACCGGAACTTGCTGAATTTACAAACGGGGATTATAGCGGCTGGATGTACACTTTAAATGGTTTCCATTCTGATCTTGGCGTAAAAGAGCAGTATCTGGAAGATGGAGACGAGATCGTTTTCCATTATACAGATGACTACCGGAAGGAACACGAACATGAGTGGTCGGAAAGCTGGTCTTATGACTCAGAATCCCATTGGCATGAATGTGTGTCCAGATATGGAACCTGTGATATTACTGATAATGCGAAAAAGGGCGGCTATCAGAAACATACCTATGGAGATGGCAAGATAATAACCGCAGCCACCTGTAAAGCAGAAGGAAAGAAGGAATATAACTGTCTGGTATGCGGCTATACAAAGACGGAAACCATTCCAAAAACCAGCCAGCATTCCTATGATGCTGGAACCATCACTAAACAGGCGACCTACACCGCGGCAGGGGAAAAGGTTTATACCTGTACTGTATGTGGGGCAACCAGGACAGAAGTGATCCCGATGCTTACACACGATCATAACTTTACGTGGACGGTCATTTCCAAAGCGACTGTTTTTGCCCCGGAGAAACAGGATGGAATCTGCTCCATCTGCGGTGCGAAACAGAGCCGTGATAACGGAAGCAAGCTGACCGCAACCATGAAGTTAAATGTAACCTCCATCAAGCTTCAGAAGAAACAGACTACTACAAAAGTGAAGGCTACCGGTCTGGCAAACGGGGATTCCGTGAAGTCCTGGACTTCCAGCAACAAAAAGATTGTGACCGTGGATAAAAACGGCAAGATTAAGGCTGGCAAGAAAACTGGAAGTGCAAAGATTACCATCACCTTAAAGAGCGGAAAAAAAGCAACCCTGAAGGTGAAGGTACAAAGCGCGAAGGTAAAAACAACTAAGATCACTGGTTTAAAAACGAAGCTCACCCTGAAAAAAGGCAAGAGCCTTACCTTAAAACCTGTTATTTCTCCAATCACTTCCCAGGAGAAGGTGACCTACACCACTTCTAATAAGAAGGTGGCAACCGTTACGAAAAAGGGTGTGATAAAAGCCAAGAAAAAAGGCACAGCAACCATTACGGTAAAATCTGGAAAGGTTACAAAGAAGGTCAAAGTAACCGTGAAATAAGAATCAGAACATCCACCAATGCCGGAGAGAAGTTCTCTGGCGTGATGGATGTTTTTCTGTTAAAAAAACAGGTGGAAATAAAAGAAACCAGGAAAGAACCAAAAACTAGAAATCCAGATGACAGTCCCCTCAAACAATGCTACAATACCTGTAGAGAAAGAATAAAAAGAAAGGGAAGCGTATGAACCAAAAACGAAAAAAGTGGTCAGCCCTATTATTAAGCCTGTTGCTGCTTCTATGTTGCTGCGTGTTTACAGGCTGTGGGGGAGATGCCTCTTCCGGGGAGCCTGCGGCCTGTACGATTGAGATCTCCTGTGAGACGGTTCTGAACCACATGGAAGAGTTAAAGGAAACCAAAAAAGAGTTTGTCCCGGAGGATGGACAGATCCTAAAAAAGACAACGGTCTCATTTACCACAGGGGAGAGCGCCTTTGATATTTTAAAAACCATCTGTGGGGAAAAGGGGATTCAGATTTCTTCGAAATATACCCCACTCTATAACAGCTACTATGTGGAAGGAATCAACCAGCTCTATGAGCTGGACTGCGGAAAAAATTCTGGCTGGATGTACAGTGTCAATGGGACATTTCCAAATTATGGGGCATCTGCGTACAAGCCTAAAGACGGGGATGTGATCTTGTGGGTGTACACTTGCGACCTTGGAAATGATGTAGGAAACCCCTACAAGGAAGACGAAAAATAGTAGGTAAGCCCACCAAGTTCTAGGACATCAATCATGCAAAAATATTCATAGATTGTCAAAATTTGACAGATGTCCTTTCAAATGCTATAATATTAATATTTGATATAGGTAGAACTATCAGAGATCGAAAAATCAAATAACCAGACATGGTTCAGCCAGATGTGGCTGATTTAGGAAAATTCGGTGCGATTCCGGAACCATAATCACTGTATGAAATTAGCGGTACATAACAGCGCATTTTAAGTCAGCATATTCCACTTGTCGTAAAGGACGGAGGCTCATCGAAGTAATGGGGCTCTGTTTTTGTTACCCAAAAAGCGGAGGAAAGAAAAGAATGCGTGTTTATAAAGGTGAAGAAATGCGCTGGAGCATGTTGCGGTATGACAGCCGCACATTTACAGCACAGCAGTCCAAACTGTTAAAAGGAGATGTTACAAGGAAGGAAATTCCGGAAAAATATATTTACATTGATGATGGCTGTTTTCGGTCAGACGGACGGATGAGAGAAGTCATTCTCCCACCAAATTGTAAGATCATTGGACGGGAAGCCTTTTTCCAGTGCCAGATCCGAAAGGAAGTTGTGCTCCCTAAGACATTGACAGAAATTAAACGGCGGGCGTTTTCAGAAAACCACAGCCTGCGTGCAGTCCATTTTCCAGCGTCCTTAAAAACCTTAGGACCAAAAGCTTACTGCGATTGCACCAACCTGTTAAGAGCCGTGTTTGCAAAAGGCTCAGAGTGCAGGGAAATCCCAGAGAATGCATTTGATTCCTGTTCCAAGCTAAAAAGACTGGTGCTTCCAGACCACGTTGAAGTGATTGGAAGTAAGGCGTTCTTTCGGTGTAAGGAGTTAAAAAAGGTAATTTTCCCGGATACCTTAAAGGTGATCGAAGCAGAGGCGTTTCGGTTTACCGGTCTTGAGGAATTAAACCTTCCGGAAGGCTTAGTAGAACTTGGCGAGAGTGCCTTTTTCAAATGCAACAACTTAAAACATGTTGTGATCCCGGAAAGTGTGGATGTGATCGAGCGCTGGGTATTCCATGGCTGTAACCGCCTGGAAACCGTAGAAATCCGTCACGATCCGGAATATGTCGGTCCGTGGATCGTTAATAAGAGCTGTACCATTCGCTGTTATAAAGGCAGCAAGATGGATGCCTATTGTGATGAGTATGAACTGAAGAGGGAGTATATCGGTGCCGAAAGCGTTGTCAATGAATAAAGAAAAAAACAACAGAACGTGTGCAAACCTTACGGTAATGGATACCTTTTCTGCCTGTCATCCTTTTTTGAATTTTTTCTATTTTACAGTGGTACTTTTTTTTACCATGTTCAATCAACACCCGGTGTTCATCGGGATCTCTTATATTGGAGCATTTTCCTATTCGTTTTTATTAAACGGATGGGAAAAGACTCTGAAACAAAGCTTTCTTCTTACTCTGCCAGGTCTTCTCATTGTGGCACTATTAAATCCCATGTTTAATCATTACGGGGTTACCATGCTGTATTATGTAAAAAGCAGCGGCAACTGGATCACCCTGGAAGCACTTGTGTACGGTGTGGTGCTTGGCGCTGTGATGTTCGTAGTCATCCAGTGGTTTTCCTGTTACAATAAAGTGATGACAACGGATAAATTTATCTATCTGTTTGGGCGGATCATTCCGGCGCTTTCCCTGATCTTATCTATGGCGCTTCGGTTTGTGCCAAGGTTTACTGCACAGTTAAAAGTAATCCGAAGCGGGCAGAAAGCCATGGGACGGGATGTATCAGAAGGAAGCCTTTTTGCGCGTATCCGCCATGGGCTTAACATGCTCTCCATCCTGGTTACCTGGGCACTGGAAAACGCCATTGAGACCTCCGATTCCATGCGAAGCAGGGGATATGGTCTGAAGGGAAGGACTGCGTTTTCCATTTACCATTTTACAAGAAAAGATAAGTATGTCCTGGGAATGATGATCGGACTGTCTGCTATATTTACAGGGGGCTGTATCAAAGGGGCTGCCTATGCAAGTTATGATCCCAGAATCCTGTTAGCTGGCTTTACCATCCAGGGATACGCGGCACCCGTTTCGGTTTCCCCGTTACTTGCCCTGCTTACTTATCTTTGTTTTGCAGCCTTTTGTTTTCTTCCAGTGCTGCTGGATGTGACAGAAACCATCCGCTTTTCCTATAGCAGGAGAAAAGAAACGGCGGACCTTGAAATGACGTATCAAAAAATTTACCAGACTCTGGAACAGGAAGGAACAGACAGATGAATCTTGTAGAAATAAAGGATTTCGGGTTTTCCTATCCGGAAAGTTCCAGAAAAGTTCTGGAGCATGTAAACCTGAACATAAAAGAAGGAACCTTAAATGTTATCATGGGAAGGAGCGGTTGTGGAAAAAGCACCCTGCTTCGCCAGTTAAAAAGCGTGCTTGCACCAGCTGGAGAAAAAGAGGGAGAGATCCTCTATCGGAATATTCCGCTTAGGGATACCGACCACCGCACACAGAGCCAGGAGATCGGGTTTGTGATGCAAAATCCGGACAACCAGATCGTGACCGATAAGGTATGGCATGAGCTGGCGTTTGGACTGGAAAGCCTTGGGTATGACAATGCCACCATCCGGCTTCGGGTGGCAGAGATGGCAAGTTATTTTGGTATCCAGAAGTGGTTTTATAAAAATGTATCGGAATTGTCAGGCGGGCAAAAACAGCTTCTAAACCTGGCTTCCGTGATGGCCATGCACCCGTCTTTACTGATCCTGGACGAGCCAACCTCCCAGTTGGATCCCATTGCAGCCTCCGATTTTCTGGAGACCGTGAAGAAGATTAATCGTGATATTGGGACTACTGTACTGCTCACCGAACACCGCCTGCAGGATATCATTCCGTATGCCGACCAGGTGTTTGTCATGGATGAGGGTACCCTGTTTATGGAAGGGACACCCCGGGAGATTGGAACCAAATTAAAGGAACAGCACCACGGCATGTTTTTATCCATGCCGGTTCCCATGCAGATTTATGCAGGGACAGAGAGCACCCTTACCTGTCCCCTTACCGTAAGTGAGGGCAGACAGTGGATCCGGGAATATATAGAAGAAAAAGGAATAAAAAAAGAACAGATCCAGCAGGCCAACCAAAGGTTGGAAAGACAGGGGGAGAAAAACAAAAACGAAACGGCAGGGCTTTTTGGGCATTTCAAGCGCCAGAAAGAAAATACGCCCCCAGCCATCCAGATGAAGGATGTCTGGTTTCGGTATGAAAAGGACAGCCCCGATGTCATTCAGGATCTGTCACTGGAAGTAAAAAAGGGAGAATTCTATGCCCTGGTAGGGGGAAACGGAACCGGAAAGAGTACCACCTTATCTTTACTTGGACGAGTACACCAGCCGTATAGCGGCAGAATCTACCTGGATGGAAAGGATCTTCGTTCCTTTTCCGACCGGGAGTTATACGGTGGGTATCTTGGTGTTATGCCACAGAATCCCCAGAGCATCTTTTTAAAAAAGACGGTACTAGAAGACCTCTATAGCGTGATCGGCGGAAAAAAAGAAAAGCCGTCCAGCGAGTACCCCATTTCCATGAAAAAGGAAAAAGCCATCGAGGGGATTGTAAGCCTTACCCATTTGGAAGGGTTGCTTAACCGCCATCCCTATGATTTAAGCGGCGGGGAGCAGCAGCGGCTTGCCCTTGCAAAAGTGCTTCTTCTTCGCCCGAAGATCCTTCTCATGGATGAACCGACCAAGGGAATGGATGCGGAATACAAAGAAGAGCTTGGAAGTATTTTAAAGAAGCTGCAATCCCATGGAATGACGATTTTCATGATTTCCCATGACGTGGAATTTGTAGCCGAGTATGCGGATACGACAGGCCTGTTTTTTGAGGGAAATGTGGTGACAAGCAAAAAGACAAGAGACTTTTTCGCTGGAAATAATTTTTATACCACTGCGGCAAACCGTATGGCAAGAGGTCTGTTTCCAGAGGCAGTTACCGGAAAGGATGTGGTGTCATGCTTGACGAATCCCAGTTAGATGAATTTCTGGATGAATTCTTTGGGGAAGAAAAACCAGCTTCGGATGCCGCCCGTTTAAAGAATTCGGGAAAACAAAATCCTTTCCATCGAAAAGAAGTTCCTTCTGAAGAACTGGAAGAATATACCCTTCCGTCCGACGGAATGATTATCCGCCAGATGGAGCGCCAGGGAAAGGTAAGCCGCCGCACCTGGTTTGCATTTGCGGTCATGCTGATCGTGGTACCAATCCTTCTATTCTTCTCGGTGAAGATATGGGGAGGGCGAAAATACCTGCTCTGCAGCCTGATCGTGGTAATGGCAGCCATGCTTCCCTTTTTTATGATGTTTGAGGGCAGGAAGCCAAAGGCAAGGGAGATCATGGTGATCTCCGTATTAGCTGCCATTGGCGTAGCAGGACGCGCCGCCTTTTTCATGGTGCCAAGCTTCAAGCCTGTGGCTGCCATCGTGATCTTAACCGGGATTTCCTTTGGCGGCGAGGCTGGATTTTTAGTTGGCAGCCTTACCATGCTGATCTCCAACATGTTTATGGGGCAGGGCCCCTGGACACCCTGGCAGATGTTTGCCTTTGGCATGATCGGATTTCTGGCAGGGATCCTGTACCAGAAGGGGATTTTAAAAGCCAGGAAGTTCGATCTTTGTATCTACGGATTTTTAAGTGTCTTTTTAATTTATGGAGGCATTATGAATCCTGCCAGCATCCTGATGTCCTACGGATATATTACAAAAAGCAGCCTGATCGCCTACTACATTTCAGGCGCCCCCGTGGATCTGGTACATGCAGCTTCCACCGTGATCTTCCTATGGCTGCTTAGCCGCCCGCTTCTGGAAAAGCTGGAGCGGATCAAGGTGAAATATGGGCTGATACAGGAATCAGAGAACCGGTAATAGAAAATAGATGTAAGTGGAATTTGATTTTTAAAAGAAGGAGAAACGAAAAATGTTAAATCCCAAAAAGAAAAGGACTGGATGCTATCTTGCCGGAATTCTGGCGGCGGCAGCAGCCATCAGCCTGTTATCTGGCTGCGGTGGTGGGACACCGTCCTTAGAGGAAGCATTAAAGAAAACTGCTTCCTATGAACAGACAAGTATTCCCTCCCCAGCTTCCGATTCCCTCGGCGGAGAGTGGACGGTGATCGCACTGGCACGCTCCGGGAAAGCGGCAGAGGACGGCTATTACGAAAAATACAGGGCAAACTTAGAAAAGCGCGTCAAGGAGCAGGAAGGGGTATTAAGTGAAAACCGCTATACCGAGTATGCAAGGGCTGTCCTGGCTTGTAAGGCCATCGGGATCGATCCTTCCGATATTGGAGGGTATGACCTTATAAAGTCCCTGGAAGATTTTGAGGCTGTAACCGCGCAGGGGTTAAATGGAGCCGTGTATGCCCTTCTTGCCTTAAATGCGGACCGCTCGGACGTAGACGGGGAACTGGAACAAAAGTATCTGACCTACATTGTGGGACAGGAAAAGCCATCCGGTGGATTTTCCTTAGATGACAGTTCCGATACCGCAGATGTGGATCTGACTGCCATGACCTTACAGTGCTTAGAGCCCTATGCCACAGAGGAAGAAATCAGTGCCATCATTGACCGTGGCGTGGAATTTTTAGCGGATGCGCAGGCAGAGGATGGCGGTTATGAGGCGTATGGGGATAAAAGCTCCGAGTCCGTTTCCCAGGTAATCCTTGCGCTTAGCACGTATGGAATCGACTGTAACAAGGATGCACGTTTCCGGAAAAAGGAAAAAGGGCTTTACGACAACCTGATGGAGTATTATAAAAAAGATGGAAGCTTTTCCCATCTATTAGACGGGGACAGCGATCCCATGGCTACCGACCAGGCGTTTTGTGCAATGGCGGCATACAGCCGGTTTTTAAATTGCAAAACCAGTTTTTATGATATGAGCGATACCAATTGACACATAAGAAAAAGAACCTGGATCAGCCAGTAAAAAGGGCAGGAGGAAAGAAATGGCAGATAAGATCACACAGCTTCAGAAGGAGCTTGGAACCATTATAAAAGGAAAAAAAGAAGTTACGGATAAGATTATCATGGCAGTGCTGGCAAGAGGACATGTGCTTTTGGAAGACGTTCCTGGTGTTGGAAAGACAACCACAGCTTTGGCACTTTGCCGTCTTATGGGAATGGATTTTAACCGGATCCAGTTTACGCCGGATGTAGTTCCTTCCGATGTAACCGGATTTACCATGTACGAAAAACAGACGGGCAGATTCATCTACCGCCCAGGCGCGGTGATGTGCAACATGCTTCTGGCGGACGAGATCAACCGTACCTCCAGCAAAACCCAGGCAGCCCTTCTGGAAGTCATGGAAGAGGGAAAGGTAACGGTAGATAACGAGACACATCCGGTTCCGCAGCCCTTTGTAGTCATTGCTACAGAGAACCCTACCGGCTCTTCCGGAACCCAGATGCTGCCGGAATCCCAGTTAGACCGATTTATGATAAGCCTTTCCATGGGCTACCCGGATCACGAAAACCTGGTAGAGCTGCTTCGGGACCGGCAGACAAAAAATCCGTTGGAGAACGCGAAAGCTGTTATTACCAAAGAAGAAGTTGTTATGCTTCAGGATCAGGTACAAAAAGTATATATGGCAGATTCCATCCTGAACTATATTGCAACCCTTGCAGAGGCAACCAGAAACCATCCGATGATCACACTTGGTCTTAGCCCCCGTGGAACCCTGGCTTTATGCCGTATGACAAAGGCGGCAGCCTTCATGGAAGAACGGGATTATGTGATCCCGGAAGATGTAAAAAAAGTATTCACAGATGTAACCGCACACCGTATGATCCTGGATTCAAGAGCCAGATACCAGGAGCAGAGTGCGAAGGACATTCTGGAAGAAATTTTAAAAGATACATCGGCACCGAAGGTAGAGGGAGAATGAAAAACAGGATTTTACTACTTATATGGTTCATATTGCTTGCCCTGGCTGCGGTTTTTACCGGAGTCTGGGTATATGCCGTCCTTTTGCTTTTGTCCGCCCTTGCGGTAGTGGCGTTTTTGCTGCTTGGTTTCTTTTGCGGAAAAAAGATCACTATGAAGCTAAAGCTCCCCAAAGCTGCGGAACAGGATGGGATCTGGAAAGGAAAGCTTCAGATTGCAAATGAGTCTGTCCTTCCGGTATTTCTTGGAAAAGGCAGCCTGCATCTGGAAAATCATTTTACTGGGGAGCAGATGGAGCTTCCGTTTTCGTTTTCCCTTAAAGGAAGAGGGAAAAAAGCCATTGACTTCCAGGGAAAAAGCCAGTGGTGCGGTTGTATTTACGCCACCTTACACACCTGGCGCTCCTATGATTTCTTTGGTCTGGCAGGGCAAAAGAGGAAGGCGGGGCTGTCCGCTTGTACGGTGGTGATGCCCTGTGAGCAAAAGGAAGATTTTCAGTTTCTCACAAAAGAGGGCTTTGACATGGAGAGCTTCCGCTATTCGGGAGCCCGTCCTGGGGATGATCCGGGGGAGACCTTTGATATCCGGGAATACCAGGAGGGGGACAGCATTCGTCAGATCCACTGGAAGTTGACCGGCAAGTTAGATAAAATGATGATCCGCCAGAGAAGTTTCCCGGTGGATGATACGGTCCTGATCCTGGCAGAGCCCTATTTAAAGGAAAAAGCTCCAGCCGTAGCACAGACGCTTGGTGAAGTGTTTGCCGCAGTTTTAAATAGTTTTATGGAACAGGGCATTTCCTGTCAGGCAGGCGTGTTTGACCACAGCACCGGACATTTTTACATTGAAAAAATACGCACCCGCGAGGATTATGAAACTATTCTCTATTTATTCCTCCGCCACGGAGGGGAGGGGGAAAAGCCCTGCACCATCACAGAATATCTTCACACTCCGGGACAACAAAGATTTGCAAATTATATTTATATTACGGGCGCACCAGAGGAAGAAGACCTTAGAAGGCTTCGAACCCGGGGCGAGGTAACCGTTGTAAGCTGTGGAACCACAGCAGATAAAGGAGAAACCATCACATGGAAGTATGGATCACAAGACAAGAAGAAAAACATAGAAGATACCTGCCCGGTATCCTGCTGGAAAGTTTCCTGATTTTTCTGGTAAATGGCGTTGGTACCTTTGCGCTTTTGCATACCCTGATTCCGTCTGTGAATGGGATTCCTTTTTTGGTGAGCGTCACTGTGACCGCCCTTCTCTGTGCCGTTCTTTTCAGGCTTCGGGAACATTTGGTTGCTGCGGTTTTCTCGTTAAGTGCAGCTGCCGGGATCTGCCTGTTTGCGTTCTCTGGCATGCTTTTAAACGGATTTCTTTCACTCTGGAACCAACTTGCAGAAGTTCTTGGGAAAAAAGCAGGGATTTATCTTACCATCTACCAGCTGAAGGATTCTGGAAAAGCAAATGGGGAGCTGGCAGTTCTTATTTTCCTTGGCATTGCCTGTGGGCTGTTTGGCTTCTTAATCCTGAAGCTTCGGTGGTATGTGCTGCTCCTTCTTTTTGCGGCAGTCCTTCCGGTGGTTCTGGTAAAAACAGAACTGCTTCCAGATACCAGGCTTTGTCTTGGCTTTTACGCTGGAACCCTGTTAGAATTAAACTACATGACGAAAAATAAAGGGGGAAACTTAGGTAACGCTGTCGACGTGTCCGCATTTTTTGCCGGGGCATTTGGTCTTCTTCTGGTCTCCGTTTTCGGGGGCATGTTTCTTCAAAGCCTGGTGCCAAAGAATGAGTACCAGGACTCCCAGCTTGTGGCAAATGCCAAAGAAGAGGCATTAAGTGGACTTTCCAGGCTCCGCTACAAAGGGCAGGGGGCAAATTCCCTTCCAGATGGAAAGTTAAAGCAGACCGGAGCCTGGAGTGCGTCATCGGATACGGCACTTGAAATTACCATGGAGCATCCGGCTTCTTTGTATCTGCGTGGCTTTGTGGGAAGCGTTTATGACGGCTCTTCCTGGACGGAGATTTCCACGGAAGAGGCCTATGAAGAAAAAGACTTGTATTACTGGCTTCACCAGGAGGGCTTTTATGGAGAAACCCAGCTTCTAAATGCAAGAAATCTGATCCAGGACGATTCCCTCTCCAGTGAAAAAGGAATCATTTCGATAAATAATAAAACGGCAAGCAGTAAATACCTTTATACCCCGTATGAGCTCTCAGGTCTGCCAGACGGCTACACAGGCGAAAACGCCCAGGCGGACAGCACCCTGTACGCCAGAGGAATGTTTGGAGAAAGAACCTACCGCATTTCCTCCCTTGGAAATCTGGTAAGTGATTTTACCACCCTTGGGGCAAAGGTCTATCAGACATTGACCGCTGGAAATAATGCAGGGGATGGCGGCGCGGATGCCGTCAGTTCCTACCGAAGCCAGGAGAGTTATTACAATACCTTTGTTTATCAGGAAGATACCGCTCTTCCAGCGTCCTTAAAAACCCTGTTTCAAAAGGAACTTGGAGACGGCGGAAACCGTGACGAGGGACATACCGATTACTATACGGCCATCCCCAGGATCCGTTCCTATCTGGAAAAGAACATGACCTACAGCTCCCAGACCGATGTATTTTCAGAAGACGGGGATTTTATAGAGAATTTTTTAACCACCTCCAAGATCGGACACAGTGTTCATTTTGCGACAGCAGCGGCTCTGATGTTCCGCTACTATGGCATTCCGGCACGTTATGTAGAAGGGTACTTAATTACCCCACAGGATATAGAAGGAAAACAGGCTGGGGACACCATTGAAATCCCAGGCACCAACGGACATGCCTGGACGGAGATCTATGTGGACGGGCTTGGCTGGATCCCTCTTGAAATGACACCTTCCTATTACGGTGTCATGGAGGAAGCCAACTTAAAAACCGGTCTGGAAGCCAAGGGAAAACTGGCAGCTTCGATCCCGGAGACGGAATCACAGCCTTCAGTAGAAGAGAACATCCGTACCAATTTCAGCTTGAAGCTGGCATTGTTTGGAATCGAAAAATTCCTCCTTCTGTTTTTGATCGTATTTGATACGTTTATGTTTCTGTTTATCCTGACGGTGATATTCTTAAGAGCGTTTACGAACCGAAAGAGAAGAAAGTGCTTTACCTCCCAGGACACCAAACTGGCAGTCCGGGCGATGGCTGGTTATGCCAGAGCGTTATACGAGCATGGCACACAGTATTCAGATGAGACCACATTACTCTATGAAAGAGTAAGAAAGATTGGACAAAAGGCAGCGTTTAGCCCCCATCCGGTATCGGCCTCCGAACGCCATGATACGGCAAGCTGTATCCGGCATTTAAAAAAGGAATTAAAAGCATCTGCAAGCTGGTATGACAGATGGATCATGAAATACATTGAAAGACTTTATTGACAGGAAAGGAGGCTGTTTATGAAAGAAAAAAAGAAAAGAAAAATACTGGCAGCGCTCATTCCTGTGGCAGTGCTTTTTCTGGCTGCTGTCGTTTTTGCACAGGGCGTATTAAAAAGTGAGTCCGAGGCAGTACCAAACCCGGTGCAGGGAATCAGTGCAGACAGCTCCTTAAAAGGGTATCTGGGAACCGGTTTTGCCTATGCAGGATCTAAGACAGATGGAAACGGCGAGGAAGCGGAAGAGCAACAGGAACAGGCACAGCTTCTTCCGGAAGAGACACCGACTCCTACGATCACACCGGAGCCGACAAAGGAACCGGTACCCCAGACGGTGACACCAACGCCTAAGCCGGAGGAAAGCGTAACGCCCACCCCACAGGCAACTGTGACAGAAACGCCGCCAGAAAATAATAACAATACTGACCAAAATCAAGAGAATCAAAGCAATAAGATAGAATATGATAACCAGGATGATCCCGACAATTCCGAGCAGCCCTCAGAAACCCCAGATACTGATGATAACCGGAACCAGGACGGAGCGCAGACTCCGGATGAGGATCTGCCACCCGTTACCCCGGCACCGGAAGAGCCGCAGATCACTGCGACACCTGCCCCTACGGAAAGTCCAGAGGAACCGGTAGAAGATAACTACCCGAAGATCGCTACAGACCTCACCGATGGGGAGACAGTCAATGCTTCTTATCGTACCTTTTACATCCAGGCAACCGATCACTATGGAAACAGCCTGGGTGCAGCGTCTGTTTCTGTAACTGGAAACGGACAGCAGCTGAGCTGTCAGGGACAGCCGGCGGAAGGCATTTTGGCTTATCGCCTGGAACTGGCAGAGGGTGCCAACACCATAGAAATCAAGGCAACCGATGAAGAGGGATATACCACCACACTTCCTGCGTTTACCTTATATAAGGGCGAAGATGCAGGACCACAGGTGGCAGGCTCTATCACCATCAGCATTGAAGCGGGTACGGTAGGACTTGGAACCATTCTTCCGGCAACGTCCATCGAATATTACCAGGGAGAACAGTTATCTTCGGTTCTGCTGCGGCTATTACAAAATACAGGTTTTGATTGGCGCAACAATGGGGATGCCACCAGCGGCTTTTATTTAAAAGCAATCGGAAGGGGCGGCATTTCCGCAAATGCGGCTATTCCGGATGACCTGATGGCGCATTTGCAGGAAGTAAACTGTCAGTTATCCGATCACGATTCCAACTGGCTTGGAGAGTTTGATTTTACCATGGACTCTGGCTGGCTGTATTCCGTGAACGGTGAATACATGAGTGTTGGAATGTCTTCCTATTTCCCGGCGGACGGGGATGAGGTAAGGCTTCGATTTTCCCTTTATTCCGGTGCCGACGTAGGCGGCGGAGTAAACGGCGAGACATGGGGGGACTGGTAAATGAAAAAAAGATTGGTAATGGGAACCCTAACGGCAGCTCTGATTGCTGGAAGTGTTCCTTATGAGATACATGCACAGCAAGAAGTGATGATACAAAGCGAAGAAGGAGGACCAGAAGAGCCTTCGGAACCGGAACAGCCAGAGCCTGCTCCAACGGAAGAACCACAGCCTACGGTGGAGCCAGAGCCGACTGTGGCACCACAGCCGACCGTAGAGCCAGAGCCTACACAGGCCCCGGCTCCTACAGAAGCCCCGGTTCCGGATGAGCCAACCGCTACGCCGGTCCCGGAGCCAACTATGGCGCCAACGGAAACTCCGGCTCCAACCGAGATTCCACAGCCGACTGCGACTCCAACTCCGGCTTTGGTGAGCGTGGGACTTCAAATTGAGCCGGGAGATGCCAGTGTGGTGATCCTGGATGCAGAGGGAAACCCGGTTTCCGCAGAAGAAAATGGACGGTATTCTCTTTTACAGGGACAGGCGTATGAACTTTATGTCCGTAAAGAAGGGTACCAGGAATTCTACCAGAAGATCACGGCAGATCCTGCGGTGACGGAATATACTATCACCCTTCTTAGCGGCAACACAGCCTTAAAGGGCTTGTATGTTTCCAGTTCCGACAAGTACGGAAAAGGAATCTTAAAATTAAGCCCGGATCTGGCTCCAGATAAGGAAAAATTTGAGGCTTCCTACGATGGCGAACGGCAGAGCCTGAACATCTGGCCAGAAGTAGAGGATGAAAAAGCTTCTGTTAAGGTTTATGCCATCAGCGGTATCAAGGCAGGAACTGTAGAAAAAGATGAGACCATCACGGGAACGAAAGACAACAAAGACCGCCTCTACTGGAAGATCTTTTTTGCCGACCAGGAAAAAGAGGCGAAGGTCCGCCTGGAGGTAAAAGCAGAGGACGGGACAACCAGAGACTATTATATTACCCTGAAACTTACCGATACTACAGCTCCGGTACTAAAAAAAATCAGTGCCAGCCGTATCTCCACGGACACTGCTTCTGCTGTCTATAAAACTTCCGAAAAGGGAACCTGTTATTACCAGGTGATTGAGGCAGGGGCAAAGGTACCCGCCCTAGATACAAGTGGGAAAGGAACAGAAGTATTAGCCGGAACCAATACCATTACCCTGACTGGATTATCCTCCGGGGAAAAAGACCTGGTGATCGTGGTAAAGGATGCAGCGGGAAATGTAAGTGATTCTTTAGTCATGGGGATCCCGGATATAAAAACAGCCGGTACCCCTGGAAACCTGGTACATGGCTCCGACCATGGCGGAAATAAGTCCCAGGCCACTATCCCAGGACAAAACGGCGAGGGTTCCTTATCCAATTTAAAACAAGTGGAGGGAAGCAAAGCTGGAGGCAAAGAGGGGGAGAAAACCACTGGGGAGATTAAGGCTTCCTTAAAGCTCCAGGGGGAGAAACAGACTTCTTTGTTTGGAAATATGAAGACAGCTGACACCAAAAAAAATGAGTCCCCGAAGTGGACAGACCGGACAGGGAAGAAATATGCAAAGGATTTAAAGCCTGGCTATACCATAGCAGGGGAGAAGGTGATGGAAAAAGCCACTCCCTCCCCGGTGGTAGAAGAAAAAAGTGAGGCGTCAGATGGTTTTACAGAAGAAACGAAAACCACAGTTACAAATACAACTGGAAAGAACCAGGATCAGGAGGAATCTTTTGCAGGAAGTGTGACAAGAGGAATCCAAAAAGCAAGTCTGACAACAAAATTTCTTCTGGTGATTGCGGTATTGGAAACTGGTTTTGCTCTCTTTTTTGTAACGGCAAAGAAAAGGTTTAAAAAAGAAAGCAAGAAAAAGCCCAAAATAACGGCGTAAGCAAAGAAAAGAAGGGAGAACTGAATGAAACCAACAATGAAAAAATGGCTGACCGGACTTTTGTCTGCGGCCCTGTTAGCTGGAAATCTTCCGGTGTATGCGTTAAACACCGCTTATGCCGCAGAAGAGGATGGATTTTTTACAGATGAGACGGATTCTTTTGAGGGTGGTTCCCAGGAATCCGAAGACACACAAAGTGAGGATTCTTTTGCAAGCGTTTCTGAATTTACCGGGTTTACCTCCGGGGAAGCAGAAGAAGATTTTTCAGGAGAAGAGGACTTTGAAGCCTCTGATTCCCAGGAGGGATTTGAAGGGGAGACAGATCCTATCATCATGCCAGAAACCGATGCGCAGGATGAGGGTGGCTACCTTCAGAACCTGACCTTATATACCAGCCAGAGCGGTGCTTCTACCGTAGGATTAAAGCGTATGTCTGATCTTGATGCAGAGTTTGGTGGTAAGGTTTATGTGGCAGAATATGGTTCCAACATGGATTCCGCATCCTTCTGGATCACAGCGGATCTGGCAGGGAATGCACCGGAGGGATCCGTCCTTCAGCTGGAAACCACGGGACTGGACGGAGAAAAACAGAATGCGGAAATGTCAAAAAGCGGATACACAGATGGTACCCGTTACAATATAGCTGCCTCCGTTTTTGCAGCCGGAGAAAATGGCTCCAAAAGAGCACTTTATACTATCACCGCAGGAACAGAAGGGGACAAGCAGGTTTACCAGATCCTGGTAGAACGCCGTCTTGACCTTTCCGATCTCAAGGCCTGCCTGCCGGATGACAAGGACCTGGCAAAAAATATCCTTCCGAAATTTGACACGACAGGAACTACAAGGGACTACGAGGCAACGGTAGCAGTTTCTACCGCTTCTTTACAGGTGGTTCCAAAGGCATTTTCTAATAACTGGTATTCGCTTGCCATTTCCAGTGAAAATGTAACCACAGGAGAAGTAAAAGAGGTTCCTTTTTCTTCTACAGATACGGCTGTGAGCGTTCCACTGGCAGATACCGGCGATACTAAAGTGACATTCTCCCTGTCAGAGGATAACACCTATGCGGATTCAGCCCTGGCAGAAAAGACTTATACCTCCACAGGAACCTACACCATCCTGGTGCATAAAAGTACAAGCGACAAGGTAAGTTTTCAAGTAACTCCAGAGGATGCGGTCATCAGCGTATATGACAAAGATGGGGAGCGCCTTACCCCTTCTGTAGATTCCCTGATGGTTTATGAAAACATTCTCCAGGGAGAAGCCTATACCTGGAATATTTCTAAATATGGCTATATTTCCCGGCAGGGCAGCTTTACCGGTGGCGAGGTTTCCGACATTAGTGCAGAACTGGTAAAACAGGATGCCACACAGCCGGAGATCACGGATAACGACTGGATCAATTTCCGAAATAGTGATACGAACAACGGCATTACCGGAAGCAGTACCCCGACCAGTGCGGATTCCACCCTGTTAAAATGGAACACAAGGATCGGAGTGGGCTGGGAGGCTGCCATCACACCACCACTGATCCTGGGCGGAGCAGTTTATGTAGCGTCTGGACAGTTTATCTATAAGCTGGATAAAAACACAGGGGAAATCCTTCAGACCAGCGAACAGCTCTCTGGAAACATGCAGTATGCCATGATTCCCCTTACCTATGCAGAGGGAATGCTGTTTGCACAGATCGGAGGCGGTCAGATTCAGGCAGTCAGTGCCACTTCCTTAAAGTCTTTATGGATCAGTGAGTCCCTGGGTGGTCAGACACTTTCCCCGATCACGTATAAGGATGGATATATTTACACGGGAACCTGGAACTCCGAGACTACAGCAGGCTCTTATTTCTGTCTGTCTGTTACAGACGAGGATCCATCCACAGGAACAGAAATTAAACACTGCACCTGGAAATACAACCATAAGGGCGGCTTTTACTGGGCTGGTTCCTATGCCTCATCCGATTACCTGGTATTTGGTTCCGACGACGGTTCTTCAGAAGGAACAGATACCAATTCCGCCATTTTATATTCTGTGAACACTCACACCGGACTGCTCCTGGACAAGATGACAAGCCATGGGGATATCCGTTCCACTATTGTTTATAACAATGGTTATGTATATTTCACCACCAAAGGCGGGTATCTGTACCGTGTGCAGATGAATGCAGACGGCACCTTTGGAAGCACCAGCAGCTATAACCTTGGCGGCATGGCAACCGCTTCCCCGGTTGTTTATAAGGGAAGGATCTATGTAGGTGTCTGCGGAAACGGTGGCCAGTTCAATTCCGATGGTGGTCACCATTTTGCAGTCTTAAATGAAACCGCTTCCGGGATTTCCCTGGCATACAACGTATCCATTCCAGGCTATCCCCAGGCAGCGCCTCTTCTGTCCACGGCCTACGAAAACCAGGATTATAATGGAGATGGACAGGCAGATGGAAGAGTCTATCTGTACTTTACCTACAATGCAAAACCAGGCGGTATTTATATGTTATCCGATGAACCGGGACAGACTTCCGGAACAGCCGTAGAGCTTTTCCGTCCGGCAAGTGACCAGCAGGAATACTGTATCAGTACCATCTGCGCAGACCGGGAAGGCACCCTTTATTACAAAAATGATTCCAATTACCTGATGGCTCTGGAAACCAACGGGGCCTATTTAAACAGCGTGACAGCCACGGCAGATACTGGAAAAGTAACCTGGCCTTCTGCCTTCCGAAAGGATACCTTAAAATATAACTTAACGGTAGCGGAGAATGCCAGCAAGGTAACCTTTGCTTTGAAAGCACCGGAAGGCTGTACCATAACTGTAAATGGGCAGGCGTATGCAGGAAGCTTTGTGGCGGATGTAAGCAGCGGCTCCACAGATATAAAGGTAACCGTAAGCGGCCAGGGAAAGAGCCGGGAATATACCTTCCACATTTCCCAGGATATTTCTACGCCGGTTTTGGCGAACATGACGCTTAGCACCAGCAATACCTACTCCAATACGGCAAACCGGATTTCATTGTCCCCGGAATTTAGCAGCGCGACAACCAGCTACCGGGCAATCTATAAAGAGAGCAGGGAGTTTTTAAATATCTTTGCAGAACCGGCAGACAGCAGCGCATCCGTCACCGCTGTGGGAATCCGCGGTACCAGCAAGGTAACGGTACTTGGAAAAGTAACTGGAAGTGGCGCAGCACACAGAATTGCCATGTATTTTGATAAGACCAATCCAGAGGCGGAAGCAGAGGTAAAAGTTACCGTAACCACAAAGTCTGGAAAGACAACGGATTATACGATTGTGGTACAGCGTACCGATACTCCATCCCCGACACCAACTGTAACTCCGGTTCCAGCTACCCCGACACCCGTTCCGCCGACTCCGACACCAACAGAAGTTCCGGAGGTATTTGGCCCCTGGACAACCGTATCGGGGGCAACCGTATTTGCCCCGGAAACCCAGAAGCGCACCAGCAACAAGGGAAAAACGGAAACCCGTACAGTGGGAAGTAAACTTACCCCCACCATCAAGGTAACGGCCTCTAGCATTAAGCTGAAGGTAAAACAGTCTACCACAAAAGTGAAGGTAACCGGTCTGGCAAATGGGGATTCCATCAAGAGCTGGACTACCAGTAATAAAAAGATCGTAAAAGTGACCAGCAAAGGTACCATAAAAGGCTTAAAGGCTGGAAAAGCAAAAGTCACCATCACCCTGGCGAGCGGTAAAAAACAGGTGATTAATGTGACTGTTCAAAAGACGGCGGTGAAGACAACCAAGATCACAGGCATTGCGTCTAAGGCAACCTTGAAAAAAGGCAAGAAGCTGACCTTAAAGCCAGTCATCAGCCCGATCACCTCCCTGCAGAAGGTAACCTATACCACTTCCAATAAGAAGGTGGCAACCGTTACCGCAAAAGGTGTGATCACTGCAAAGAAAAAAGGAACTGCCACCATTACGGTAAAATCAGGTTCCAAATCGAAAAAAATTAAGATCAAAGTAAAATAAAAAGTGGAACAGGCAGCAAGGCCTTGCGGGGCTTCTGCCTGTTCTGCCATTTAAAAGAGGCAGGAGCAGCTTCGCAAAAAAAGTGAGGAAAAAAATGATATATATTAGCCATTTAGTTTTAGATGATGAGATGAAAGCATTGGTGAATGAATATGGAACCGGGATCGAGAGCATTGATTTTTCCATTTCGGATAACCTGGATCAGCTTTCGGATTCAATCAAAACGTACTGGCAGAAGATGAAAGAGATAGGGACCAGGGATCTGATTCTTCATGGCCCATTTCTGGATGTGAACCCCTGTGCATACGACAGCCTAGTGCGGGAAGCCACCATGACAAGATTCAACCAGTGCTATGAGGCGGGGCTTCAACTTGGAGCTAAGAAGATTGTCTTTCACTCTGGCATGAACCCGTATGTTTATTACAAAGAATACTGGGCGGAGCATGTCGCCAAATTCTGGAAGGAATTTATGAAAAACAAAACAGAACTTGAAGTCGTGCTGGAAAATGTATTTGATGATGACTGGCGACTTCTTTTGGATGTTTATAAGAAGGTGAACCAGCCGAACTTCAAGCTGTGTCTGGATATCGGGCACGCGCACTGTTATTCTTCTTTGGATGTCAGGGAGTGGGCGAAAAACCTGGCTCGCTATGTAAGTCATGTCCACATCCATGACAACTGCGGCGACCGGGATTCCCACATTGGGCTTGGAAGCGGAAACCTTCCCTGGGAGAAAGTGCTTAGTTATCTGCCGGAGACAAAAGAACGCACCTGGACCATTGAGTGCATGCAAAAAGAAGATATAAAAAGATGCCTTGACAGCCTGGCTGAAAAATAAGTTGTGGAACAGCACTATTGATAAATTGCTTTATATCGTCAGGAGAATATGGAAATTATGATGAGATGAGGGATAAGCCCCCGATAGTATGGATCTTTGGAACTATGCTGCCGGGGGGCTTTTGATTTACGGCTACTTATAAAACGCCAAGACACAGATTATAAACGGATCCTGTTTGTGTGCCAAATTAGGGCTGGAGGTTTTGAGAATAAAATAAATTATTTTTAGCAAGGATGCAACGGATACCGAAATTTTACGTGATATATAGTGAAAAAGGAATAACGAAACTTTGAAGGGAGGGCTCTAAAAATTTTTATTTACAACTTATAGGGAAAAATTTAAGAAAACGAGGTAAAAAGGATGAGTGGATTAAAAAAGTGGATGGCAATTATTATGACAAGTGTTACAATTATGGGAAATATGGCAGGGCAGGGTATCTCTGTAATGGGTGCGGAAAATGAAGCGCAGGAAGTAATTTCCAGTGGAAACATTTATGTAACAGAAACTGGTGCTAAGGAAAGAATTGTCAGAGTAAATGAAGATGGATCTTTTGTAACAGAACCAATTGAAGCGATTTCTTCCTATGCGACAAATGCGCCATGTGAACATCCGGCGAGATATTTAGAAGCTGTTGGTAAAAAGACAGATTTTCGAACAGTTGGAACAGCTGGAATCTGTTACAAAGAACGGCTGATTATCTCAAACAAATGTAATAAATGCCATCGTAGGGGGATAAAAACTTACACTCCATGGACATATTGCAGTAAACATAGTTATCCGTTTTTGAAGAAGACCTGTAGTATTTGTGGATATAAAAAATAATCACGGTTAAGAGAAAGGAGCAGCATGATGAAACGAAAAAAGTTTTGGATTGGAGCGGCAGCGTGTATGCTGATTGGAACAGCTTCAGTGGCTGCCAGTTCTGGAGTTGAATTACATGAATTTTTCAATGCAAATGGAGAGAGGGTAATGTACCCGCTGGCCACATTTGACGAAGATCCGGATTTAAGCACCAGCGGACCACAGGATCAGGTATCAGTGGGGCAGATTATTGAAACAGAAGACGGAAAAGAAATAGTTACTGCGGTAGATGGTCAGGGAGCTTATATGACAGAAGTAATTGACCAGTAAATGGAAATGCAGAAAAGGAATTAGGAACGAAATATATTTCATTTCCTTTTCTGCAAAAAAAATAAAAAAATTACATTTTTCATGCGACCAATTAAAATAAAATACGTGATATAAGGTGAAAAAGGAGGATAGCTTAGGATGGATGATGCACAGATCATTAATTTGTATTTTGCCAGAGATGAAAATGCAATTGTAGAGACCAAAAATAAATATCAAAATATGTGTTATATAGTTGCACACAATATTTTATACAGCAGGGAGGATTCTGAAGAGTGTGTAAATGATACATGGCTTTTTACCTGGAACAGCATTCCTCCAAGAAGACCATCTATTTTGTCTTCCTTTGTTTCAAAAATAACAAGAAATACAGCAATCGACCGTTATCGGAAAAGAAATGCGCAGAAACGGGTGGATTCACATATGGAAGATATTGCTGGGGAAGTGGAAAAAATTGGAAGTGCAATTTCTTCTGATATTGAAATTTATTTAAAAAAGAAAGAACTTGTAAAATTATTTGACCACTTTTTATCAACGCTTTCGGAACGTGACCGGGATATTTTTATTAGACGCTACTGGTATATGGATCCTGTAAAAGCGATAGCAGACCGACATGCCTGTGGGGAAAGTAAGATCAAGTCAGTTTTGGCTCGTAGCAGGAAAAAACTTTATGGTTTATTAAAGGAGGCTGGCTATGAGGGATAATAAAGGATGGGATTTTTTAACGGCATTTGAGGATATAGATGAGAAATACATTTATCAGGCGGCGAAACCGTGGAAAGAAAATAAAATCGTAAGAGTCAAGCGCTACATACGGGTTGCAGCAGCCTGTATCATATTAGTGGCTGCTATTGGTGGTGGACTTACACATCAGAATGAGGTAAAAGCAGCCTGGTATAAAATGACTTCTCTTATTGGCCGGATTTTGGGAATTGAGAAGGAAACAGATGAATATGTGAAAACAATTCAAAAGACAATCGAAAAAAATGGGATTGCGGTTTCGTTAGAGGAAGTCGCTGCGGATGCAAAAAGCCTTTGGATTGCATATTCCCTGACGGATGAAAAAGGCGAAAATGATATTTCCATGAGCAGCATTCAGGTCGCAGTTGATGGCGAGTCATTAGCGTTAGAAAATCAATATTCGCTTGATAACAGTAGCGGATCAGAAAAAGTGACTTCCAAATACTTTGCAGCGAAATTTAATCGAAGTAGAGCTGATCATTTCCAGAAGTTTGAAATTCAAATAGGAACTTTCCAAAATCAAAATGAGCAGGTTGAGGAAAGGGATGTATATAGTTTTTCATTTACAGCAGATCCAGAAGCACTGCAGGCAGACACAAAAGAAATTGACATTCAAGTGTCTATCCCAATTGAGAAGGATCAGACGTTTTTGATTTCAGAAATGAAATATAATATTTTCGGGTGTACCATTTCTGGATCATATTCCGATATGACAAATGAAGATGAATTCTGGCTTCGCGGGAAGGACGATTTAGGAAATGAATATGTTTTTAGTCTCACTTCCTATGATAAACCGAATCTAATTTTTGAATTACAAGATTGGAGAATTTTGGATCATGCAAAACAGTTAACGCTGCAGCTCTATCACTATTCAGGAACTACAGGAAAAATGGTTTCCTATGAGCAGAAAGAATCAGAAGAGGCTTACATAGAAGAAATAGGAACGGTATATGATGAAGACCAGGCACCGGAAGACCTAGCGGTTTCAGTTGGAGATGGTATTACCGTTGATTTACAAAATTAAATCGGAAATGTAGTAGCCTGCAAATAAAAAGTCAAGGCTAAATTGAAGAACATTGAAAATTTTATACAG
>ERZ836441.254-NODE-254-length-64918-cov-6.986710_pt1 | contig 64918 bp, 47 predicted proteins | sample MGYA00519686_ERZ836441 | MGnify/ENA primary metagenome ERZ836441 (study PRJEB31850, sample SAMEA3708800) | human gut metagenome | biome: human gut; feature: human-associated habitat; material: faeces | place: China | collected 2014 ...
GCCGCGCCAGACTTAGGATCTGGTGCCGTGAGGCGTGTAGGTTCGAGTCCTATCATCCGCACCAAAATAAACTAGAAAGCCTTCAAGATACATTCTTGGAGGCTTTTTAATTGCTTACAATATGAAGAAACATCAACTTTGCTGTATTGGTCACATCACATTAGATAAAGTAGTTACCCCTCAAAGCACTGTTTATATGCCGGGAGGAACCGCTTTTTACTGTTCACACGCCATTCGTCATTTCAATGATATCGACTATACACTAGTCACGGCAGTTGGTGCAACAGAAATGAACGTTGTAAAACAGCTACGTAAGGTCGGCATTGACGTCACTGCATTGCCCAGCCGGCATTCCGTATATTTCGAGAACATCTACGGGACCAATCCCGATGACCGTACCCAACGTGTACTGGCAAAAGCTGATCCTTTCACCGCTTCCCAACTCCGTGAGATAGACGCGGAGATTTACCACCTCGGCTCCCTGCTGGCCGACGACTTCTCACTGGAAGTAATCAAGGAGCTTTCCCTAAAAGGATTGATTGCAGTAGACTCACAAGGTTACCTGCGTGAAGTACGTGACACTCATGTATATCCGACAGACTGGACCGACAAGCGGGAAGCCTTACGATATATCCATTTCCTGAAAGTCAACGAACACGAAATGGAAGTGCTGACCGGCCTTTCCGATCCTCACGAAGCCGCCCGGCGGTTGCATGAATGGGGAGTAAAAGAAGTGTTAGTTACATTGGGAAGCATGGGCTCACTTATTTTCAACGGGACGGACTTTTTCCGTATCCCGGCTTATAAGCCTGCGCAAGTGGTGGACGCGACAGGCTGCGGCGATACATATACAATCGGCTATCTGTATCAACGGGTATCCGGAACCGGCATTGAGGAGGCGGGGCGTTTCGCCGCTGCGATGTCGACACTGAAAATCGAGAAATCCGGTCCTTTCAACGGCAACAAAGAAGATGTCGTCCACTGCATAGAGACAGCGGAAGAAATGTTTTAAGGTCACTATTGCTATTTCACATCGGTTCCTTTTGTGTTAAAATCGGACATTCCTGTATTTTCCAAAATCTTTTTTGCCTTTCGTTTGTTCACTTTGTTACTTTCGCCAAATAGCGGCAGAAAAAGACTTCAACCTAAATAGTAACAAATGGAAAAATTTAATGCAATGAGGACTAGACTTTTACAACATCTTCAGAAGAAAACCACTTGGTTTAAGAGCATAGTGGCGCTCACTTGCTTATTGCTTACCTCTGCATCTGCCTTTGCACAAACAAAGACGGTGACGGGTACGGTAACAGACGCTGCTAATGAACCACTAATAGGCGCATCGGTGCTCGTACAAGGAACTTCCACCGGAACCATTACAGACATGGACGGTAAGTATTCAATCTCTGTCACCCCGGACGACGTACTGGCATTTTCCTATGTGGGAATGACCTCGCAGAGCGTCAAGGTCGGTGCGCAGACCGTTATCAACGTCACCCTGAAAGAAGATTCGCAAGTGCTAGCCGAAACGGTAGTTATCGGATATGGTAGTGCTAAGAAAAGGGACTTGACAGGTTCTATCACCAACATCAAAGGAGAAGAACTTGCCAACAAACCTGCCATGAACCCGCTTTCTTCCTTACAGGGAAAAGTGGCCGGCGTGCAAATCGTAAACTCCGGACGTGCCGGCTCCGACCCGGAAATTCGTATTCGCGGTACAAACTCTATCAACGGATATAAACCTTTGTATATCGTTGACGGACTATTCAACGATAACATCAACTTCCTCAACCCGGAGGATATCGAATCCATGGAGATTCTGAAAGACCCGTCTTCACTGGCGATCTTCGGTGTCCGTGGTGCTAACGGTGTGATTATCATCACCACCAAAAAAGCCAAAGAAGGACAAACACTGGTAAATATAAACACCTCCTTCGGCTTCAAGAAAGTAGTAGATAAGGTGAAGCTGGTAAACGGATCGCAATTCCGTGAGTTATACAGCGAGCAGCTCGCCAATCAGGAAGACGCCCCGTTCGACTTCACCGGCTGGAATGCAAATACCGACTGGCAGGATGAAATCTTCCAGACAGCTTTTATCACCAACAATAATATAAGCATTACGGGAGCTTCGCCCAAACATAGTTTCTATCTGGGCGTAGGTTACTCGTATGAACAGGGCAACATCGAACATGAGAAATTCAGCAAAGTGACGATTAATGCAAGTAACGACTACAAGATTACGGATTATCTGAAAGTCGGCTTCCAGTTCAACGGGGCACGTATGCTTCCCGCCGACTCCAAACAAGTACTGAATGCCCTCCGTGCCACCCCGATCGCTCCGGTATATAATGATGAATACGGACTATACAGTGCGCTGCCGGAATTTCAGAAAGCACAGATCAACAATCCAATGGTAGACGTCAGTCTGAGAGCAAACACCACCAAAGCCGAGAACTACCGGGCGTCCGGTAATATCTACGGTGAAGTGGACTTCCTGAAACATTTCAACTTCAAAGCGATGTTCTCTATGGACTATGCTTCCAATAACGGACGGACATACCAGCCTATCGTCAAAGTGTACGACCCCACTGTCAGCGGGAATATAGCCACCTTGGGAACAGGCAAAACCGAGGTCAGCCAGTTCAAGGAAAATGAAACGAAAGTACAGAGTGACTATGTGTTGACATATACGAACAGCTTCGACAATGGCAACCATAACCTGACTGCTACTGCAGGTTTCACGACTTATTACAATTCCCTGAGCCGCCTGGACGGAGCACGCAAACAAGGTGTAGGTCTGGTGATTCCCAACGATCCGGACAAATGGTTCGTGAGTATCGGTGATGCAGCCACTGCCACTAATGGAAGCACGCAGTGGGAACGCAGCACACTGTCCATGCTTGCACGTGTTATCTACAACTATAAAGGCAAATACCTGTTCAACGGTTCGTTCCGTCGCGACGGTTCTTCCGCTTTCTCTTATACGGGCAACGAATGGCAGAACTTCTTCTCTCTGGGAGGCGGCTGGCTGATGTCCGAAGAAGAATTCATGAAAGATATCAAATGGCTCGATATGTTGAAAATCAAGGCTTCTTACGGTACGCTGGGTAATCAAAACCTAGATAAAGCCTACCCTGCCGAGCCGTTACTGAGCAACGCTTATTCCGCCGTATTCGGCAAACCGTCTATCATCTATCCGGGCTATCAGCTTGCCTATCTGCCCAATCCGAATCTCCGTTGGGAAAAAGTGGAAGCTTGGGAAGCCGGATTTGAAACGAATCTTCTCCGCAACCGACTGCATTTTGAAGGTGTTTATTATATGAAGAATACGAAAGACCTGCTGGCCGAAGTTCCCGGTATTTCCGGAACAATTCCGGGGATAGGTAACTTGGGACAGATTCAGAATAAAGGAGTAGAAATGGCTGTGACCTGGCGCGACCAGATCGGCGAATGGGGATATTCTGTCAGTGCCAACCTGACCACCATCAAAAATGAAGTGAAGAGTCTGGTTCAGGAAGGATACTCTATCATCGCCGGAGACAAGCAGCAAAGTTATACAATGGCAGGCTATCCGATCGGTTACTTCTACGGTTATAAGGTAGAAGGCGTTTATCAGTCGCAAGCCGACATAGACGCATCGCCCAAGAACACGCTCGCCACCGTCACCCCCGGTGACTTGAAATTCGCAGATGTTGACGGAAACGGAGAAATTACTCCGGAAGACCGTACCATGATAGGTAATCCTACCCCGAAAGTAACTTACGGTTTCTCCCTCGGAGTGAACTACAAGAACTGGTCGTTGGGGATCGACATGATGGGACAAGGCGGTAACAAGATATTCCGCACGTGGGATAACTACAACTTCGCCCAGTTCAACTACCTCGAACAACGGCTGGACCGTTGGCACGGGGAAGGTACTTCCAATACCCAACCGTTGCTGAACTCCAAGCACTCTATCAACTACCTGAATTCGGATTATTACATCGAAAGCGGCAACTTCTTCCGTATCCGTAACGTACAACTTGCCTATGCATTCGACAAGAGCCTGCTTGCCAAAATCCGCCTGCAAGCCCTGAAAGTGTATGTCAACATACAAAACTTGAAAACATGGAAGCATAACACCGGATATACTCCGGAATTGGGAGGAACCGCCACCGCATTCGGCGTAGACAACGGAAGCTATCCCGTACCGGCAGTCTATACGTTCGGTATCAACCTGACATTCTAATGGCAAGATAGTAGCGTAGGGGCGAAAGAGGAGAAACCATGCAGGCCCCTTGCGAAACTTCAGCAACTTTAATCTTTAAAACTATAATTGTATGAAACTAGATAAATATATATTTTCAACCTTTATTGCTGCGGCCGCACTCACTTTGGGCAGTTGCAGTGACTTTCTGGACCGCAGTCCGCAAGGACAGTTTACAGAAGACGATAATCCCAATGCGCTGGTCAACGGTAAAATCTACAATGTCTACACGATGATGCGTAGCTACGATATCACTGCAGGCACTACCGCCCTCGCTATCCACTGTCTCCGTTCCGAAGACGAAGAAAAGGGAAGTATTGCCAGTGACGGGTCGGATGTAGCCGAGATGTATGACGACTTCAAATACACGGCCTCCAATGGTCTGCTAGGTGCTTATTGGGGAAAGAACTACGCCGTTATCTATCAGTGTAACGACATCCTCGACGCCATTGCCGAGAAAGAAACTGCCGGACAGACCGAAGCCGAAGACATCATCAACAAAGGTGAAGCCTCTTTCTTCCGTGCCTATTGCTACTTCAACCTGGTAAGGGCATTCGGCGAAGTCCCTCTGGTGACTTACAAGATCAACGACGCTTCGGAAGCCAACATTCCGAAAACCACCGTCGATAAAATCTACGAGCAGATTGATGCCGACCTGAAAACCGCCGAGGAGTCACTGCCGGAAACATGGAGTACCGAGTACTTGGGACGACTGACATGGGGAGCCGCCCGTTCTTTGCACGCACGTACATATATGATGCGTAACGACTGGAACAATATGTACACTGCCTCCACCGATGTCATCAAGAAAGGGCTCTACAACCTGAGAACTCCGTATAATGAAATCTTCACCGACGATGGCGAAAATAGCGGCGGTTCTATCTTCGAACTGCAATGTACCGCTACTGCCGCCCTTCCTCAAAGCGATATTATCGGCAGCCAATTCTGCGAAGTGCAAGGTGTGCGCGGAGCGGATCAATGGGACTTGGGCTGGGGCTGGCACATGGCAACCGAACTTATGGCGCAAGCCTACGAACCGGGCGACCCGCGCAAGAACGCCACCCTGCTTTACTTCCGCAGATCGGACAGCGAACCGATTACTCCGGAAAATACCAACGAGCCTTACGGCGAATCTCCCGTCTCTCCGGCAATAGGTGCTTACTTCAACAAGAAAGCCTATACCGACCCTGCCCTGCGTAAAGAATATACCAATAAAGGATATTGGGTGAACATCCGCCTGATCCGTTATGCAGATGTCTTGCTCATGGGAGCCGAATCCGCCAACGAGAAGGGTATCTCCGGTGAGGCAATCGACTACCTGGAACAAGTACGTGCACGTGCCAGAGGCACCAACACCAACATTCTTCCCAAAGTGACCACTACCGACCAGGGAGAACTGCGTGAAGCTATCCGCCACGAACGCCGTGTGGAACTGGGACTTGAGTTCGACCGTTTCTACGACCTCGTCCGCTGGGGCATTGCAAAAGAAGTATTGCAAGCTGCCGGCAAGAATTATCAGGACAAGAACGCTTTACTTCCATTGCCTCAGACTGAAATAGACAAGTCCAAAGGGGTACTGGTGCAAAATCCCGATTACCAATAAAACAAAATAGAATATAATAATATGATATACAAGAAACTAAGTTTATTAATCCTGTTCTTTGCGACAGGACTCCTGACCGCATCCGCTCAGAAGTCGCCACAAGACATGGATCGTTTCATCGACGCATTGATGAAAAAAATGACCACCGAAGAAAAGATCGGTCAGTTGAACCTTCCCGTCACGGGAGAGATTACTACCGGACAAGCCAAGAGCAGCGACATCGCCGGTAAAATCAAGAAAGGCGAAGTGGGAGGACTGTTCAACCTGAAAGGGGTGGAGAAAATACGTGAGGTACAGAAACAGGCTGTGGAAGAGTCACGCCTCGGCATTCCGTTGTTGTTCGGCATGGACGTGATCCATGGATACGAAACGATGTTCCCTATCCCTCTCGGACTCTCCTGTACATGGGATATGGCGGCTATCGAAGAATCCGCCCGCATTGCAGCCGTAGAAGCCAGCGCCGACGGTATCTCATGGACGTTCAGCCCAATGGTGGATATTTCGCGCGACCCGCGTTGGGGACGTGTATCCGAAGGTAACGGTGAAGACCCGTTTCTGGGAGCTATGATTGCCGAAGCCATGGTGCGCGGCTATCAGGGCAAAGATATGAAACGCAATGACGAAATCATGGCTTGCGTAAAGCACTTCGCCCTGTACGGAGCAAGTGAAGCCGGACGTGACTACAATACGGTGGACATGAGCCGCCAACGGATGTTCAACGACTATATGCTGCCTTACGAAGCCGCCGTTGAAGCAGGCGTAGGCAGTGTCATGGCATCATTCAACGAGGTGGACGGCATTCCGGCCACTGCCAACAAATGGTTAATGACGGACATCCTGCGCGGTCAGTGGGGATTCAACGGATTTGTAGTCACCGACTATACCGGTATTTCCGAAATGATAGACCACGGTATCGGCGACCTCCAGACGGTAACGGCACGTGCCATCAACGCCGGAGTGGATATGGATATGGTCAGCGAAGGTTTTGTAGGTACTCTGAAAAAATCCATTCAGGAAGGCAAGGTTTCTATGGAAACATTGAACACCGCCTGCCGCCGCATCCTGGTAGCGAAATACAAACTGGGGTTGTTCGACAACCCGTATAAATATTGCGACCCGAAACGTCCGGCACGTGACATCTTTACGAAGGCACACCGCGACGCTGCCCGCAGAATTGCGGCAGAAAGTTTCGTCCTGCTCAAAAACGACAGCCCCGACGGAAATCCGAACGGCAACCCTCTGCTGCCTTTTAATCCTAAAGGCAACATCGCCGTGATAGGCCCGCTAGCCAACAGCCGTGCCAATATGCCCGGAACATGGAGCGTAGCCGCCGTGCTCGACCGTTGCCCATCACTGGTGGAAGGCTTGAAAGAGATGACTGCCGGAAAAGCGAATATCATGTATGCCAAAGGCAGCAACCTGATTAGTGACGCCGCCTACGAAGAACGCGCCACCATGTTCGGCCGTTCACTGAACCGCGACAACCGGACCGACCAGCAATTGCTGGACGAAGCCTTGAATGTAGCCCGCCGCTCGGACATCATCATCGCAGCCTTGGGCGAATCGTCAGAAATGAGCGGGGAAAGCAGCAGCCGCACCAACCTGGACCTCCCCGACGTACAACAAAACCTGTTGAAAGAATTACTGAAAACCGGAAAGCCGGTAGTACTGGTGTTATTCACTGGTCGTCCGCTTACGCTAAACTGGGAACAGGAACACGTGCCCGCTATTCTGAATGTATGGTTCGGAGGCAGCGAAGCGGCCTACGCTATCGGCGACGCCCTCTTCGGTTATGTCAACCCGGGCGGCAAACTGACGATGACTTTCCCGAAGAACGTCGGACAGATCCCTCTTTATTATGCACATAAGAACACCGGACGCCCGTTGGGACAGGGTAAATGGTTCGAGAAGTTCCGCAGCAACTATCTCGATGTGGATAACGAGCCACTCTATCCATTCGGTTACGGACTTTCTTATACCACTTTCTCTTACAGCGATATCGACTTGAGCCATTCCAGCATGGACATGAACGGCTCGCTGACCGCAGCAGTGACAGTCACCAACACGGGCACATGGCCCGGTTCGGAGGTAGTGCAGCTTTATATCCGCGACGTCGTCGGTAGCAGTACCCGTCCGGTGAAAGAGCTGAAAGGTTTTCAGAAGATATTTCTCGAACCGGGTGAAATGAAGATTGTCCGTTTCAAGATTGCTCCGGAAATGTTGCGATATTACAATTATGACCTGCAACTGGTAGCGGAGCCGGGAGATTTCGAAGTGATGATCGGTACCAACAGCCGGGATGTGAAAACAGCAAGATTCACTTTGAACTAAAGTAACCGTGAAAAGTCGGTAGTAACTCAATTCTCCTCCTTCGGGAAGGAGGAGTACCCGTAGGGGGGAGGTGGTAGGTGAATACGTAAGTCTATTATTATCAGCATTGTGCATCCACCTACCACCCCGGCTTTCAGCCACCCCTCCTTCCCCGAAGGGAATGAAGATACAACCGCCTCTTGCCCCTTTTACAAACCAAACTTACCTTTTACAAACCAAACTTAATAGTATCAGTTATGAAAAATAAACATCATAGAAGAATCACAACAGGAAGCCTACTCTCTCTCATGCTACTGTTTCTATCCACCCTTACCCTGACCTTCCAAAGTTGTAAGGGAAAAAGCAGCAGCAACCTCACCGCCGCCACCGACTCACTATCGGATGACGCCTTAATGGATACCGTTCAGCGAAGGACTTTCCTTTATTTCTGGGAAGGTGCAGAACCCAACAGCGGTCTTGCCCCCGAACGTTATCACGTAGACGGCGTATATCCGCAGAATGACGCCAACGTGGTCACCTCCGGCGGCAGCGGCTTCGGCATCATGGCTATCCTTGCCGGTATAGACCGCGGCTACGTCACCCGCGAAGAAGGATTGGCACGCATGGAACGTATCGTCTCCTCCCTCGAAAAGGCCGACCGTTTTCACGGAGCTTACCCGCACTGGTGGTATGGTGATACCGGAAAAGTGAAGCCGTTCGGTCAGAAAGACAACGGCGGCGACCTCGTAGAAACCGCCTTCCTGATGCAGGGTCTTCTAGCCGTGCACCAATACTACGCAAACGGTAATGACAAAGAAAAGGCCATAGCCCGACGTATCGACCGCCTCTGGCGGGAGGTAGACTGGGACTGGTACCGCAAAGGCGGACAAAACGTTCTTTATTGGCATTGGAGTCCTACTTACGGCTGGGAAATGGATTTCCCCATACATGGCTACAACGAATGCATGATTATGTATATCCTTGCCGCCGCTTCACCGACGCACGGAGTACCTGCCGCTGTCTATCATGACGGTTGGGCACAGAACGGAGCGATTGTTTCCCCGCACAAGGTGGAAGGTATAGAATTACATCTCCGCTACCAGGGCACGGAAGCCGGACCGCTTTTCTGGGCACAATATTCTTTCCTCGGCCTCGACCCCGTCGGACTGAAAGACGAATACTGTCCCAGCTACTTCCACGAAATGCGTAACCTGACGCTAGTCAACCGCGCCTACTGTATCCGCAACCCCAAACACTATAAAGGTTTCGGGCCGGACTGCTGGGGGCTGACCGCCAGTTACTCCGTCGACGGATACGCCGCCCACTCGCCGAACGAGCAGGACGACAAAGGGGTCATCTCCCCCACCGCCGCACTTTCGTCTATCGTCTACACCCCGGAATATTCTCTGCAAGTGATGCGCCATCTATATAATATGGGAGACAAAGTATTCGGTCCTTTCGGATTCTACGACGCTTTCAGCGAAACGGCCAACTGGTATCCACAACGCTATCTGGCTATCGACCAAGGACCTATCGCCGTCATGATCGAGAATTACCGGACAGGCCTGTTATGGAAACTCTTTATGAGCCACCCCGACGTACAAGCCGGATTGACGAAACTCGGTTTTAATACCAACAAACAGGATGTGAGACAACAATAAGGAATCACGGTCGGTGGAAGTGGTCTTACTGACCACCTCCGCCACCGGCGTTTCCTCCGCCTCCGCCGCCTTTCACATCATCATTGCTAATGCTTCGGGCAGCTTTCTTCACGCTGGCTTTCAGTTCTCCGATCCGGTAGCTGACACTGACTCCAAAGCTACGGCTCGGCCATTTGCTGCTGCTCTTTGACACGAAGTTGGCTCCTTCCGTATGGTTGTTGTAGCTCCTGTATTTTTCAAAGATGTTATTACAATATAAGTTCACAGACAAACGGTCCTCTTTCAGGAACGAGCGGTTCAGGCTAAGACCATAATATTGATAACCGGACCCCTTTCCTTGCAGACTGATATACGGCGTACTTCCACCGCCATTCAGGCTCAACCGCAACTTCAAAGGAAGCGTGTGCTGGATACCCCCGTAGAAAGAACCGTTCCATCCATAGTTGTGCAATCCCTGCGCCTCACTTTTCATATCTGTATAACTTCCGCGTCCGTTCACATAAATACGTGTTTTCGGAGAAGCATTCCAGTTCAGATAAAGGGAAAGACCGGTATTCCGGTTCTTGCCTATATTATCATAGGTGCTGTATAAAGCCCCTTGCGGTGCTATATGACCTCCGCCAAAGTCTTCCCCGTCCTCGGCAGTAATCAAACGGCTGATTCTCTCGATTCCATTATTATTAAAGGAGTGACGCAACGAGACATTCACGTTAAACTTAGCACTGAAACTGCTGTAAGCCACATCGAACGCATGACTTTTCTCACTCTTCAAGTCCGGATTACCCTGACTGATAAACATCGGGTTCTGATCGTCAAAATAAGGGTTTAGGTTCCAGATACCCGGACGCCAGATACGCATATTATAACCGGCACGTATGTTCTGCGTTTTGCCGATCTTCATCCCCAAAGAGACGGAAGGCACCAAGTCACTGAAATTGGTATGGAAATTCTCTCCCGGACCGACAATATATTTCACCCGTTGTATGGTCTGTTCGTAGCGGAGTCCCGGTTTGAAAGTAAAGTCCTTATATCTCAACGTATATCCGGCATAGGCGGACAAGATATGGTTCAAATGACGGTAATCGCTGCTGCGGTCCTCGTTGTATGCATAATCATTGCTGCCTCCTGCTGCCTCGTAAAACTTATTATCACTGGAGTTCCGCCGGAAGATATACTTCACGCCGGTTTCAATCGTATGCAATTTGCCGATCGGTGTCGTATAATCCACCTGAAAGGTCTGTTCCATAGTATTCGTCTTACCGTCCGAATGGTAATTGTACAACTTCAGATTTTCTATCAGTTCATCTTTTCTTTCATCCGGAAGAATATCAAGATAAGTGCTATAAGAATCACTCGTCTGAGGTTGTGTGTTCACCTTATAAGAAAGCGTAATCATCCGTTGCTTGTTCTTCTTGGAAGTACGCTGATAATCAACGTTTCCATTTATGGAGAACCACGAACTTTTTCCATGATTGTCCGTCCGGTAGCTATAAGCAACATCCTCGTAATTTGCTCCGTACATCACGGTACTACCGTCGCTGTTACTCTTATTACTGCTGCCATACATCCCGAAAGCCACCGTCAGCAACCGTAACGTATCAATCTCGTAACTCGCCTCAAGATTCCCGTACTGGAAATTCCCCTTTGACTTGGAACTGCTGCCGGACTCAAGATATTTCTCCGTATCCGACTCAAAGTTCTCACGATAACTGTCCGAATAGCCGCGCGGGCTGTTATTATAATTAAAGTTATAATTGGCGGAAAGAGTTAGTTTCCCCTGTTTCACCATTGCATAAGCACCGGTACCTGCCCCGTTATTGTTCGCGCTTCCACGAAAAGTAGCCGTATATCCTTCAAATCCGCTGCCCACTGTCACGATATTCAGGATACCGCCCACTCCTTCCGCATCATATTTAGCTCCCGGTGAAGTGATAACCTCAATATATTTAATCGAATTGGCAGGCATACTTTTCAACACTTCCTTCGGGTTATTGCTCATCATGTTATTGGGTTTTCCGTTCACGTGTACCTTGAAACTGCTGCTTCCGTTCACCTGTATATTATCTTCCCCGTCCACCGTCACCAAAGGAACTTTACGCAACATTTCCAATATACTGTTGGACTTGGAATCGGGATCATCCTCAATATTATACTCTATCTTATCGACATCTACCTTTACCAGAGGCTTTTGTGCCACGACTTCCACCCCTTTCAGCTCATTGTTGGCTTCCGCCGAGAGCATTGTTCCCAAATCGACCACTTTAGTTGACGATTTCAACGTAAATTCCTTCACCACAGGCGCTTTACCTATCGAAGAAATACTGATTACATAATCTCCTGCCGGCACATTCAGCTTCTCCTGAAATTTACCGTTCGCACCGGTCACCGCCATTTTCAGCGCTTTCTCCGGAGCATTTTTCTTTGTAATTCTGATTGTAGCATACGGTTCCCCTTCCTGCGTCAAAGAATCCAGAAGCACACCTTTGATTGTATAAGAAGGAGCCACGGATTTTTGCGCCCACCCCGCCACAGATGTAGTGAACACGAATAGTAATAGTAGCAACAGTCTGTGTTTCATAACTAGAATGATTTAGTTCTTATTTTATTAGACGTGCAACATTTCGGAATGTTGCAAATTTGGGGGATAAAAGTAGGTGGTTTCCCAACAGTTACGAAACATTCGGAGTTAAGAAAGTAAAAAGAATAGATAAAAAATATTATACGCTCTATTTATTTCAGCCTCGTCCAATGCTTCACGCCTGACAACAACTGCTTCAAATTGTTCCATAATCTATCTACCCAACTGATATGAAAAAGCTTTTCGTATTTCGTAAGCACCTTCGCACAGTCCTGCATCCGTTCGCCTTGTCTTTTCATGGCTATCTGTATCTCATTCATTCGAGCGATTTTTTCCCTCTGCAACAGCAGTTCCTTATCCTGAGCACCTATAATTTCGGCAAGTAGAAATATGGAAATAAATACAAGAAATTCCGTATATTCCAACTACTCTCTACAAAGGGAAAAATGCAAATTCTCTTTCAACCTATCACCACCCTTCTGAAACCCTTTACAGATCGTACTTACAGAACGGTGATAGGTTGTCAGTAACCTATCACCTTACCTATCACCTATCACCGCCCAATTTGATAAATGCCTCTTGTAAACAAGAGTACCACTCAGAGGTAACTTCCGTTTCATGCCTTGTTACAATTTGTTTCAAGGCGAAGAAACTTTAGTTTCAAGCTGCCGGAACTAAAGTTTCAAGCTATTGAAACCAGAGTTTCAAGGTGCAGAAACTAGAGTTTCTCACCGATGAAACCGATCGTTTCCCCGTATGGAACAGGCAGCAAAAAGGTATATAAAACTTAACCAAGTTTTAGTGATAAATAAATACGAAAGAGTTTGCCCGACCGGATTATAAAGCCTACCTTTATCAGCCTTTAATAAAAAAGGAATAAATAATAAACACACTTGACATGAAACTTACTTTGATGCGGGACAACGGCGGGACATTAACCATGCGAACGCTAGATATTACCCTACAAATAGAAGCGGTGAAGCATGAAACGAAAGCCCGCCCGATCAGTAATCTACGGACAAGCATACGTCACGCATCACCGGACTGCAAACTAGAAGAAGCGCAAAAACTGACGAAAGTCATCCCTGCCGCCAACTTCCGCAAAACAACCAACGGGACGCAAATGACCGCATACAACGGCATCGTGCAAATAGAAGTAAACCACCTGGCAAACAGGACGGAAGTAAACCGCGTGAAACAGGAAGCGGCAGAACTTACCCAAACCCTCGCAGCCTTCATGGGTTCCAGCGGACACTCCGTAAAAATATGGCTGCGTTTCACACGCCCGGACAAATCACTACCCAAAAGCCGGGAAGAAGCGGAAATATTCCAAGCTCACGCTTACAGAAAAGCCGTCGGCTTGTGTCAACCGGCACTCTCCTATGCCATCGAACTTAAAAAACCGACATTGGATCAATTCTGCCGGCAAACCTACGATCCGGAACTTTATTACAATCCCGACTCTACCGTCATTTATATGCGCCAACCATTAGAAATGCCGTCGGACACCACCTACAAAGAAACCGTGCAAGCGGAAAACTCCCCATTCAAACGGCTGATTCCGGGATACGACAGTTTCGACACCTTATCCGCCCTCTTCGAGGTCGCCCTGAATAAGGCTTATCGTTCATTAAGCGAACTTCATCCCAACGTACATCTCCATTCGGACGATGACCTCAAGCCTCTCTTGGTCCAACTTGCAGAAAACTGCTTTCAGTCAGGCATACCGGAAGAGGAAACCGCCCGTTGGGCTATTGCACACTTCTACACCCAAAAGAAGGAATTCCTGATCCGCCAAACCGTACAAAATGTATATCTGAACGCCAAAGGTTTCGGGAAAAAGTCCCCCTTATCAGCCGAACAGGAACTGGAACTCCGGACAGAAGAATTTATGCAACGCCGATACGAGTTTCGTTACAACACGATGACAACCGTCACCGAATATCGCGAACGAAACACGTTCTGTTTTTGCTTCCGTCCGGTCACCAACCGCACGCGCAACAGCATCGCCATGAACGCACGACTCGAAGGACTCAACCTTTGGGACAGGGATGTTGCCCGTTATCTGGACTCCGACCGTATTCCGGTTTTCAACCCTATCGAAGATTTCCTTTTCGGCGTGGATATCCGTTGGGACGGTCGCGACCGCATCCGCGAGCTTGCTTCCCGTGTTCCTTGCAACAACATCCACTGGCCTGATCTGTTTTATCGCTGGTTCCTGAATATGGTGGCTCATTGGCGCCACACTGACCGCAACTACGCAAATTGCACGGTACCGTTGTTAGTCGGTCCGCAAGCTTACCGGAAATCCACTTTCTGCCGGAATCTGCTACCGACCGAATTGCAACCCTACTACACCGACCGCATTGACTTCAGCAACAAAAGGGATGCCGAACTATCTCTCAACCGTTTCGCACTCATCAACATGGACGAGTTCGACCAAAACAGGGAGAGTCAACAGGCTTTCCTGAAACATATCATTCAAAAACCGGTAGTCAACACCCGCCGTCCTCACGGTGTAGCGACACAGGAGTTGCGCCGCTATGCCTCATTCATCGGCACGAGCAATCACAAGGATTTACTGACCGACACTTCCGGCAGCCGACGTTATATCGTCATCGCCGTAACCGGTCCGATCGATTGTTCTCCTATCGACTATGAACAACTTTACGCGCAAGCCATACACGATATTTACAAAGGAGAACGTTATTGGTTCGATGCCGAAGATGAAAAGGTTATGACCGAAAGCAATCAGGAGTTTCAAGTGATCCCCATTGCAGAGCAATTATTCCACCAATATTTCCGAGCTGCCCGGGAAGATGAGGAAGAATACGAGTTACTTCTCGCCATCGAGATACTGGAACAGGTGCAACATGATAGTAGAATCCGCGTTTCCAATTGCAACATTATCCAGTTTGGAAGAATATTGCAGAGGAATCAAGTGCCTTCCATACACGCCAAGCGCGGCAATGTTTATAAAGTTGTCCGAATCAAGCCGAAAAGAGCATAAATATACAATTATCGGTACGGTGACAGGTGAAGGATACGGTGATAGGTTAACGACAACCTATCACCGTTCTGTAAGTACGATCTGTAAAGGGTTTCAGAAGGGTGGTGATAGGTTGAAAGAGGAATTGGAAAAATCAATAGGAATTGCGAACAGTGCCCAATAGTCACTATTCCTCAGCAATGACCCAGTCTCCGATAGTTCTTGTCGTACTGTCGAAGTTGACTCCTATCTTTACAACACTTCGATGATCCGGCTGATAAGGTATAGCATATCCTTTACTGTTTATTTGTTCCAACGCTTCTTCCGGTGTACCATCTACCTTGAACTCAAAGACATAAATAGCATCATGTAATTTTACAACTACGTCAGCCCGTCCGATAGCACTTTTTACTTCCACATCCACGTATTGGCCCATCAAGCGGAATAAAAGATAGAAGATAGTCTGATAATGTTTTTCCTGCTTATTCTCCAGATCATTGGGAATCGAAGCGAAGAAAGCCCTTATTCTCTCCAGACATTCAACCAGTTTTCCGGCACGCAAGTCTTTGATAAAAGAAACCACATAAAACGTATTTTCACGTGCCGGCAAATGTACGTAGGCGGGCATAAGAGACTCGATAAATCCTTTCCGCACCTCTTTGTTGGGATAAGCCAAAGTATAAAGTTGGAATTCCGAATCGTAGCCCTTAATAGTAAGATAGCCACTTTGATAAAGCACAGGGAGAGGATCAGTGATAACACTTGTAGGAGCATCAAACTGTTCGGCAGTAGCCGTAGTCCCATCCAATTCGCGGATATCGAAATTACTCTGCTGCAATATGTTTATCAAGAAAGTAGGTGTTCCGGTAGAAAACCAGAAATTAGCATACTTTTTTTGAGCAAATGCGTTGAACAAGCTAAATGGATTGTAAATATCTTCACTATGTTCACTAAAATGATACCCGTCATACTGCTGTTTCAAGTGCAAACAGGCCTCCTCATAGGTTTCGCCATTAGCCTGTGCCATCATCTCAATATCTGCTTTCAGTTGCGTACGTAATTCCTGTTCGGTAATACCACAAATTGCGCTATAATCATCTCGCATGCTGATATTCTGCAAATTATTCAGTTCACTGAAAATACTCATTTGACTGAATTTGCTGATTCCCGTCAAGAAAAGGAAACGAAGATATTCTCCTTGTGCCTTTAAAGGACTAAAGAATTTCCGCATTTCTTCACGTAATTCATTTTGCAGTTCCGGCAAATGGTTACTGTCTAATAAAGGTGCATCATATTCGTCAATAAGCACTACTACCTGCAAACCGGTTTGCTGATATGCTCTTTTTATTATCCCGGAAAAACGGGCTGCATAGCCCTCCTCTTCCGGAGCGTTCCCATAAATTCGCTCCCACTCACAAAGTTGAAGATTCAAACGTTCGTTCAGATCAGCCATAGTGGTATATTTCGTCATGCTGAAATCTATGTGCAGCACCGGATAGACATTCCATTCTTTCTCCAAACGTTCCATTGCCAATCCTTGGAACAAGTCTTTTCTTCCCCGAAAATAAGCGTCCAAAGTGGAAACCAGCAAACTTTTCCCGAAGCGGCGGGGACGACTTAAAAAATAAACCTTATTGGTATTAGCCAACCGATATATCAACTCCGTCTTGTCAACGTATACGTTGTTATTATTACGTAAGTCTTCAAAACTCTGTATCCCTATCGGGTATATTCTAAAAGTATTATTCATAATGCCTATCCTCTTTAAAATGAAATATAGACAAATATAGGTATTAAAAGACAAACATCAAACAGTACTATACATTTTCTCAAATTTTATCGGCATTTACAACCATAAGACAGGAAGGACACCCGACTATTATCTCATAACAATACCCGAACCATTGCTATTATTTTACATAAGCACACATTTATATTCCTACAGAGTTGTAAAAAGCAGTTATTCTTTTTAGTATTATTACAAACCTTCCTATTTATTTTTTTATTTTTTATTAACCCCTACATACTGTTACACTCCTTAACAGTATCAACTTGTAAAGCTGTAACTCAAATTTAACCTTATTGTAACACAAAAATAGTGGCACAAAGCTTTGTTAGTTTCGTAAAATAAAATATCTTTGTTTGCTAATTACTTAAATCGAAACGTATGATAACAAACAATTCACAAGAAATATTAACTATTTATTTAAAAACGCTAATGAAAAATCTAACTTTTCTCAAACTGTTCGTTACGACGATGTTTGTAATGGCTACAGCATTATTTGCAGGTTGCGTTGACGATAACGACGACACTGAAGCTCCACGTTTGGAGGTTTCTCCAAAAACGTTAGTATTTGATACCGACGGAACCCCGGTAGAGGGAAGTCAATCTTATTTTGAAATTTCAGCAAACCGCCACTGGACAGCAACTGTACTGGACGATAAAACCTGGGTGACACTTTCCAAAATGGAAGGTGACGGTTCTGACAAAGTTCAGGTGAGTATCCCCGAAGGTATTACAGACGAAGCGAAAGTCCTGATTCAGATTTCTAACAAGGTAGGAGTGCTGATGAAAGAGGAAGTTACGATTAGAAGCGGAAACATTGTTCCTGCTGTTGTTATTTACAATGAGACATTCGGAACTACTGCACCATCCAAGAGTCCCTATCCTTTTGTCGACGAATTTACAGATTGGGTTAAATCAGGAGAAGGCTCTACAACAGTAGAATATGCAGGCTCGGGAGCTTCTATACGCCAATCAGGAAAACTTAGTGCCGGTTATGAAGGTGCCTCTGGTGGAGATAAACTTTTCTTCGGAAACAATGCAAACTTCATCATTCAAAAGATTACTTTAAAATCAGATCAAACCAATCTTAAATTAGGATTTGGAGGAAGCTATTCACAACAAATAACTGGTGGTTATGACAATGAATTTAAACCTGAAAGCTTCCATTTCTATTTAAGTAAAGATGGCACAACTTGGAGTAACGCTATTCAATATGACTATAAACAAGCTGATGAATATTGGGTATATGTTACATCTAACTTTACATTGAAGTATCCCGTTAATACTCTTTATATTAAATTTGCAGCAGACATAGCTTCTGTATTTGCAATAGATGACCCAACTCTTTCAACCGGCAATGGCGGACAAGAAATTGATTTAGGAAATACTGATCCTGCTGTTTCTACTGCCGAAGCAACTCAAGTAAATGGCACATCTGCAACTCTTGGCGGTTCAGTCGTTAACATGGACGTTGCTTCTGCAACAGAAGTCGGTGTACAATATACAGAATACACCGGAGATGTTACAAATATTGATTGGGCAAATGTAGCTAAAACAAAAGCTCAAGAAAAAGTTTCTCCTTGGACAGTAGCAGTAACAGGACTCACAAGTGGAAGCCAATATGCAGTTCGTGCATACGCAACAACTTCAACCGGAGATATTTACGGTTCTGTAGAAACCTTCACTGCCAGTGCCCCGGAAGCTATAAGCATTGCCGATCTGGTTACGAAGATAAAAGCAACGACAGAAGTAACTCCTATTGATAATGACTATATAATTCAAGGTATTATCTGTGGCGACCCGGAAGCACAAAACTGCTCATATGGTACATTATACGTAATGACCAAAGGTGCTACTACCGCCGGCAATGCACTTACTCTTTACAATACGACTATCAAGCCTGAGACTTATTCTCTCGGTGATGAGATAAAAGTTACACTGCGCAAAGAGAGTGCGAAAATGCAAGTATATAACAGTGCTCCACAAATCAGTGGCTTCGATGCGGCAGAAGTTGAAAAGATATCTTCCGGCAATAATGTTCAGCCTGTTACTATTACCGTAGATAAACTTCTAGACTTTGCTTGTATGCCTGTAAAAATAGAAAATGTAACTATTGAAACGGCAGGCATTTGGAAAACAGAGGTCGATAAGGCTTCGACTCATACTTTCAAGGCTAACGGAAGTGATTTAACTGTATATATAAATAAAGGTGCAAGTAGCTTTAATAATGTAGCATATATAGCTAAAGAAAACGGTTCACTTACAGGTATAGCTGCTGCCTATAAAACTAGTGCACAACTTCTACCTCGTAATTTGGAAGATGTTAAAGAGTTCGAAGCAACAGGACCGACAATAACGTCAGTCGCTCCAAGTCAAGTTAACTTTCCTTCAACAGGTGGAGAAGAAACGTTAATTATTAGTACCTCAAATCAAGGAAGTAGCACTCTTCAACTCAGTCCTTTAGGTGAGGGTATATCTGCAGAAGTTATAGACAATAACACTGTCAAAGTTAAGGCTGAAGCTAATACAAGTACCAATGAAATAAAAAAAGATTTAGTAATATCATTGAGTGGTGGAAATTCTGTAACGGTACCTATAAAAGTAGCAGCAATTGGTGGAAGTAATGGCTATAAACTAATTGAGACCGTAGCGGACCTATCAGAAGGAAAATATTTCATGGCAGGATATGCAGAAATAAGTAACGATAAAACAGATCTTAAACCTTACACCTATCAAATTTGGCAAGGTACTCTCTCGAGTAGCGACTTAGTGACAGTTGCATATCAATATCAAGGAGATGAACTTATAGCAAAAGATGCATCACAAGTTGCTGCCGAAATGGAACTTGTAAAAATTGACGGTAAAGCTGACACCTACTATATAAAAATAGGGGACCAGTATTTGTACAACCCCTCTAAAGCTACCAATCGTAAACTGAAATTAAAAGACACTGCAGACGAATCTGTTGAATGGAAATTTGAAGATAAAAACAACGGTGGAGTCACAGCGTCCAATAACGAAGTTTATTTAGTGACAGCGAATGCTGACTCTAAATTTATTCGTTCATATAAATCCTCAAGCATAAGTTCATTGAAAGGAATTTTCTTTTTCAAGAAGAAATAATACAGTTATCTAAAATCTCAACTAACTATTAATTAGACATTAATAGTTAGTTGAAGTTTTCAATACTAGAACAAAGATGACATCACCTCCCAAATACTACGCAGCAGCAATAAAGTCCGTATTCTTTACGGTGCTGATACTGTGTGCATTTGCGTGTAGCAATAACGACGACCCGGTATCCCCGACCGAAGACGGAGAAGCATATTGGAAAATATCTTCGACCGTGAAATCAGTTTCCGGATCATCAGCAATCATTCTATCCGGTAAAACCGGTACGGAATGGCACGCAGAAGTGACCGAAGGAACAGAATGGTGTTCTTTCAGTAGTAAAGATTATAATATAACGACCAAAAGTGGACAGATAGCAGATGGACTCAATGTACTATACGTATATTATAAGACCAATTCTGGAAAAACTCAACGAAGAGCACAACTAACGTTGCGTTTTGCAGAGAATGCTCAAAAGACTTTTGATCTGGTACAGCTAGCAGAATCCCAAGAGAATCTGCCGGCGTTTAACTCATGGGCTGAGCTACCTACTAAAGTAGAAAACACTAACTATCAATATGTTACTCACTATGGACTCTTAAACAATCAAACAATTCGTAACTATTCGATTTGTTTCGATAAAACTAAGAAAGCCGCTTTATGGGTAGCATATCCGATACATGACGCCTACTTAAGAAAGAATGTAGAACGTACCAATCGTTGGGCTTTCGACCCTATTGTTCCTCAAAGTTTCCAGGCAAATTGTGTAGAGCATTCTTATAAAGGTAGTTATGACCGTGGTCATCAGATAGCATCTGCCGACCGCGTGTGTACAGATGAAATGAATGCGCAGACATTCTATATGTCGAATATGACACCACAGCTTGGTTCCCTGAACCAACAGATGTGGGCGACTCTTGAAGGAAAAGTCCGCAGTTACAGTTGTAGTGATACATTGTATGTAGTGACCGGAGCTTATTTCGGTCCCGGAGCAACTACAACCACAGACGGTGTAGGTAGTTCCGTACCCGTTCCTACAAACTATTTCAAAGTACTGCTACGCACAAAAAGCGGTTCTACGAATAAAAAGGTGCAGGATTGCTCACCCAACGAATTAATATCTATTGGTTTCTGGGTAGAACAAAAAGGCTATGGAAATTCTATACCGGAAAGTATTTGCACAACAGTAGCTGATATTGAAGAAAAAACAGGTTTTACATTCTTCCCCAAAGTAGATAGTTCTGTGAAGCAACAGAAGGATCCCGCCCAATGGGGAATAAAATGAGATACAAGCTTATGAAGAAACAATTATTTTGCACCATATTCTTTGTACTGCTGATTTCCGTTTGTTTTGGTCAGAAACCATACAAAGTGGTATTCTATAATCTCGAAAACTTCTTCGATACGATCAATGATCCCGAAGTTAAAGATGACGAGTTTACCCCCGAAGGACCCAAAAAATGGAATACAGCCAAGTATAATAAAAAGCTTGGCAATATCGAACGAGTATTGTTCGGTATGGCAGCTATCGACAAAGAGTATCCAATCGTTATCGGAGTATCGGAAGTAGAAAACCGGAACGTACTGGAAGACATTGTAGCTACCCCCAAGCTGGCACCGGGTAATTATCGGATCTCACATTTCGATTCACCCGAAGCCCGTGGAGTAGACGTAGCTTTCCTCTACCGTCCGGATGTATTCAAATTGGAAGGACAATATCCTGTAAAGACCGTCATTCCTTCATTGCCGGACTTCAAGACTCGCGATATCCTGACTATGTGGGGAACCATAGAAGACGAACCGTTCTTCTTTATGGTAGCTCACTGGCCCTCTCGTCTGGGAGGAAAAGATGTTTCAGAGTTCAAACGTATTGCGGTCGGACGCCAGATGCGCAGCATCGCAGACTCTGTACTGCAGGCCAACCCGGCAACTAAAATAGTGATGATGGGTGACTTCAATGATGATCCGACAGACAAAAGTATAACCGAAGGGTTAGGAGCTAAATTAAAAATGAAAGATTTGTCTGCCGGTGATTTATACGCCCCGTATGCCGATATGCTGAAAGCTGGTTACGGTACATTAGCTTACGGTGATGCGTGGAACATATTTGATAATATTGTTATATCTGAAAATCTTGCCAAAGGATCTACCGGAAAACTGAAAATACAAAAAGCTCCCGGATCAAAATTCTACGGCAATATCTTCAAACAACATTATATGATACAAAAAGAGGGACAATACAAGGGGTATCCACTACGTACCTATGTCGGAAATAATTTCCAAGGTGGATTCAGCGACCATTTCCCTGTATATATCTATATAAGCAAATAAAACTGAAATACTTATGAAAATAAAGAGTTTTCTAATCATGGTATTATCTTTGATTTCGCTGACTGTCGCTGCACAGAACGGCGGAATCAAGGGTAAAGTCGTATCACGTGCCACGCGTACGGCTATTGACGGTGTGAAAGTCACTTTAACACCGGGCAACGTCACAACGACAACTGACGAAAAAGGTAACTTCATATTTGAGAGTTTGAATAAAGGTGAATATTCACTGGCTTTTGAAGCGGCAGAATATGAGCCATTGTCCATTGCGGTCCGGGTAGACAAACTGATAAGGGACATTAACAATGTAGTGTTAGTACCCGACAATCAATCTCCTACTGTGGACGATGCTATTTTTGCAGAATTTGATACGGAGACTTTGGACGATGCCCAATCATTGCCTTCATCACTGTCGGCATCCAAAGATGTATTCAACAACATCGCTTCCTACAAATTCAGCGAGATGCGTTTCAACCTTCGCGGATACGACTCACGCTATACTGATGTATACTTGAACGGTATCCTGTTCAATGATGCACTGACCGGATATTCTCCTTGGTCATTATGGAGCGGGTTAAACGACGCTACCCGTAATCAGGAAGTTACTTCAGGATTGAATATGGGAGAAATGGGTATTGGTAGCCTCGGCGGTACAACCAACATCAATACGCGTCCTTCACAAATGCGTAAAGGATTCCGTGCCAGTCTTGTAAATGGCAACTCAACATACCGTTTCCGTGGTATGGTGACGTATGCCTCAGGACTGCAAGATAATGGTTGGTCATACGCCTTCTCCGTTTCAACCCGACAGGGAGGTAACTCTTACGCTCGTGGTGTATATTACAATGCATTCGGATATTTCGCTGCCGTAGAAAAACAATTCAACGACCAACACCGTTTGGCTTTGAGCGTATTAGGTGCTCCGACAGAAAGAGGTACTCAACAAGCTGCCACTCAGGAAGTGTATGATCTAGTCGGAAACAACTATTACAACCCGAACTGGGGTTGGCAAAGCGGTAAACGCCGTAATGCACGTGTACGTAATTATCACGAGCCTATCGCTGTATTGAATTACACTTATGACATCAACGACCGTTCACAACTGAACGTGGCTACTTCCGTACGCTTCGGAGAGAACGGTTATTCGGCACTTACCTGGTATGCCGGTCCCGACCCACGCCCCGACTATTACAGATATTTGCCCAGCTACTCTAACGGGACTACTTACGGTGCCTGGTTAGATGAAGCATGGCGTGCCAATACGGATAATATCCGGCACATTAATTGGGGACAACTGTATGACATCAACCGTAATCAGGAAGAAAATGCAACGTATGGTCCGGGACACCGTTCTATCAATATGATAGAAGAACGCCATACCGACCAGTTGGACTGGAACTTCTATACACAGTTCTCTCATACGTTCCGCAATAATTCCAGAATAAATGGAGGAGTAAATTTACGCCGTAACCGTACGGAGTATTATAGCGAAGTGAAGGACCTGCTCGGTGGCGATTACTGGGTAGACATCGACAAATTTGCCGAACGTGACATGGGCGGATTAAATCCGATTCCTTATCAGAACGACATGGAATATTATGAAAAATACGGTCATGCACGCGCTGCCAAAAAAGGAGATAAATACGGATATGATTACTACGGAAATGTACTCAACGCACGCGCATGGGCTCAGTATGAAATGAGTTTCGGCAAACTGGGTGTCAACCTGGGCGGCGAGATCGGTCATGCTTCTTTATGGCGTCACGGGTTATGGAAGAAAGGTTTGTTCCTGGATGACTCTCAAGGCGACTCTAAGAAACTTAATTATCTGACTTATAAATTAAAAGCCAACTTCAGCTATAAATTCTCGGCAGCGCACTCTATCGAGGCTAATATCATGTATATGCAAGATTCGCCGGAATTTCAGTCCGCATTTGTATCACCGCGTACACGTAACGCCGTTACTCCGGGACTTTCCGCAGAAAAAGTATTCGGTGTAGACGGTTCCTATAATTTCCGTTTAGGAGAACTTAGGGCACGTGTATCCGGCTATTATACCAAGTTTATGAATCAGAACAAGGTTCTTTCTTACTATGACGACGTAGAAGCCACTTTCTCCAACTTTGCGATGAGCGGCATTGACAAACGTCATTTTGGTGTGGAGGTTGCTGCTTCTATTCCGCTCGACGCCGGATTCTATCTGAACGGTGCACTTAGCTGGGGACAATATACATACGATTCGAATCCCAACTACGTTCAGATACAGGATAATAGTGGTGAGATCAAAAACGAAGGTAAGGTATACTGGAAAAACTTCCGCGTAGAAAGTACTCCGCAGAAAGCAATGAATATCGGTTTGTCTTATCGTGGTCCCAAGAATATCTATGCTTCACTGGATTTGAATTATTACAGCAATATGTACATATCCATGAGTCCGCTGTATCGTACAGATGCGGTATTGACTCCGGGTATGACAAAAGAAGATGTTGCAGAACTCCGTAGCCAAGAGAAATTCAACTCTGCCTATGTAGTAAATGCCAGCATTGGTAAGAACTGGTTTATCAAGCGCCAGTACACTCTTGGATTCAGCCTGGAAATGAAGAATCTTCTCAACGACCAGGACATCAAGACCGGTGGTTACGAACAGGTTCGTTTGTTGAAGAACAAAGATACAAGTTACCAAACTTATCAGCCATTTGACTCCAAATATTTCTATATGTTTGGTTCGACTTACTATCTGAATCTTTATTTCCGCTTCTAATCTGTAACGAATAAAAATGAGAACTATGAGCAAATTATTAAAAATATGTATGGTTGTAGCTGCTGTACTCAGTTTTACCGGTTGCTACAATGACTTTGATGATCCTGCACCGGCTAAAGTCTGGACAGAGGCAGATTTCAACAAAGACCAAATCATTACAATCAAACAGTTGAAAGATATATATTATGCCAAATATGCTCCGGGATCAACTGCCGGACTTGGCAAATATGTAGAAATCACAGAGGATTATGTAATCCGTGGTAAAGTAATATCAAGCGACCAGGCCGGGAACGTTTATAAATCTCTTTATATCTATGACGAGACTTCCCAATCCGGCATCGAACTAAAGCTAATGGTCAGCAACTATGTGTATTATCACATGGGACAGACTATTTATGTGAAGACCAAAGGAATGGCTCTCGGCAACTACCGGTATATGATTAGTCTCGGTATGCCGCCTACGGAAGCGGATATTGAGAAAAACTATGCAAACCGCAATCTGGAAAACCAACTGTTGATAAACGAACATATCTGCCCGGGTGCTATGGGAGAACTGACGGAGAATGATGTTTTAGTTATTACTCCAAGCAACTATGAAACAGCACTCAACGACGATGCGCTGGGACGCCTGGTTCGTTTCGAAGGATTAACCTATAAAGAAGGTACATCCGGTAACAACTTCTATCCTTCCTATCTGGAGGCTATTTATGAGAATGGTAAAACCGAGGCTACATACACTAGCAAGTCTTATATATCCGAAGGATTAACACCCACGTATGCATATAGCTATAATAACCAACGTTATTATGGTTCGGCATGGTTCTCTTATGGCGGTACAACCACCGAAGATAAGGGTAACTACATTGTACGTGTAAGCGGATATTCAAACTTCGCCCTACAACCATTGCCCGAAGCCGGTGCAACGGGAGATATAACAGCCATTTATACAAAATACTCTTCCAGTTCAGGCGGTTTCATCACTTACCAGTTACTGGTGAACAGTTTTAATGACATTAATTTCTAAGTATAAGATACACATTAAACCCAAAAGGAGAAAGCGATCATTGTTTTCTCCTTTTTTCATTTTATTATTCCGTACTACCGTAAGTATCTTTCTTAAAGATAGAAGAACAGCAACAACACAAAATTACAGGCAATCACTACCCCGAATCCCCCTAAAATCCAAGGACGGAGCTTGCTTCCCTTCCCGGCGAAGAACAAAGCATAGAACATATTCACCATTATATTACTGATGATAGCCTGCATACTGCAAGCAGTAATAATCAGTGCGGCAACGCTACCGGTATTTTGCAACAAGTTCAAGATAAAAGGAGTAATATCACTAAAGCCGGATACAAAAGAAAGCAGATTCAATCCACCTGTACCTGCATAGACTAACGTATAATGAGTCAGCACTGTAAAGATTACAAATAATACGGCAAAGATTAGGGCAACCTTAAATTCCAGCGGGTTACTGCTATCATCGTCTTCCGGTTCGGCATCCGAATCTTTAGGACGTTTCTGCCGGGAATGAATAAACCACCCTACAGCCGCAGCTATCACCGACATAATCAGCAAGTACGGATAAATAGACTGGAAAATCTCCCGGCTAAAAATCAATATCAGTATCATAAAACGCAGGAACATCATACTGACAGCAAACAGCATGGCGGCAACATAGTCGGTAGCTTCCTGCTCCGACGCTTTCCGACTTTTACGGGCAAGTACCGAGATCGTAGCCGTACTGCTATACAGCCCTCCGATAATGCCGGATACCAAAGTGCCTGACTCATGGAATACATATCTTTTCAGCAGATAAGACAGATACGAGATGCCGGATACCACAACCGTTGCCAGCCAAATGGAATAAGGAGTAAGATTGATATCAGGAATCAGGTTCTTGTTCGGCAACATAGGCAATATGATACCACTGATAGCAAGGAATTTCGCTAGCGTAATCATTTCATCATTCTTCATACGCTGAGCAAATTCGGTAAACGTATGTTTCAGTTCGGTCAAAAGAAGCACCGTCACAATCACCATGACGTAAAACCAGGAAGGTTGAGTGGCTACGATAGGAGCCATGCAATAGGTAATCAACGCAATAATAATGGTAGTAACACCAAAAACATGAAACTGAGACTGCTTGACGTAATAGTTCAGCCCCAACAACAATCCCAACACTGCACCACCTCCCATAAACAGACGCATATCGGTAGGATCGAGTATATAGAGCAGATACCCCAAGATTCCGATAAAAGTAAATGTACGGTCGGTCCCGAAAAGGGTAGTTTCACCCTCACGCTTCAAACTGATTCGGCGCTGCGAAAGCCCGATTAGTAAAGAAAACAAGGTCACCAGAACGAAAGTGACCAATTCCCGCGGCAGATAGTTGTACAACTGTTCCATATCCATACATTGCTCTTTTAGAATAGGAACAAATATACGGTTTATTTGTTAACGTTCACCACGTTTTATACGGTTTTTTCATTAGTTGGGAGTTGTAGTAACGCACATCTCCGGTCACTTCCTTACCGATGAAGTCCGGTTTCACAAAAGATTCCTCTTCCGATTCCAGTTCGACTTCCGCCACGACAAGTCCTTCATTCTCACCATAAAACTCGTCAACTTCGAATACATGCTTACCGCTTCGTACCAAGTAACGGGTCTTATCAATGATACCGGGTTCACAAAGTTTCATCAGTTCTTCCGCTTCCGCCAAAGGAAGCTCCTTCTCCCATTCATAACGGCTGGTTCCGGAAGCATTGGAAGCTCCTTTAATGGTAAGATACCCCTTATCGTCACGGATACGGACCCGTACAGTCCTCCCACGAGCACTGCTGATATACCCTTGTACAATCCGGCTATGCGAGGTTGCCAGAGATTTAAACTCACCGGAGACTAAAAACTTTCGTTCTATTTCTTGTGCCATGGCACAAAAGTAATGAAATTCCTTAAAATCTCGTCATAAACTCAATGACGATTTTATCCCGTTCCGACTCTTTAGGGATACCCGATTTCTTGTAGAAGTACTTCTCGAAGTTCAGACGGAGATCGGCAATAAAAGCCTTGGAGAGACTAAGCGTAATCCCGCCTGTCACACGATGACGGGCATAGTCATTTATAATCAACGTTTTTGTTGTCTCGTCAATCGTACCATTGCTATGGTCCGTCATCATATCATAACGGGCCAGGAAAGATATTTTATTAAAAACCTTCTTCAGCGGCAAGTCATAATTGACAAAGCTGTTAACTGCATGAACATCTTTAAACGCATTATGCCCATACATTTTATACAGGTATTCCGCCTCAATATGGAAACGATTGTTCTGATAATAGATACCGGCATCATACATATTGATTCGTACATCTTCCGGTTTTATCATTTGAGTGCTAAGTGTCACATTCCAGTTCTTGCCGGGCAGTAACTGCGCCTTTATAGAATAATTCAGTGTTTTGTGCCATTCTTTCTGGTTTGTCAAACCGGAACCGTTGAACAGTCCACTTTCCAGAATAAACGGGAAATCTCCTTTATGTGTATAGGCAGAAGTAAGTCCGACATCACGCACATTACCCACCTGCTTGGCAATAAATGAACGGTTAGCGAAATACTGTTGGTGCGGTGAACGGTGTGCATCTATCGTGAAAGGAACACGCATCTGCCCAATTGTAAAATTCAGGTCTTTCACCGGAAAGACACGTGCGTACGCATCAAGCATTTTGATAGAGCCTTCATCGGAAAGGTCGATTTCTGCCTTATAAGCAACCAGCGGATGTACATTTCCCGAAACACTGAAACGGGCATTGCGTACCTCAAAACGGCTTTCGCCTGTTTCTGTCTGATATTCATATTTGCCCCGGATCGTTCCGTGGATTTCCGGCAGATAATCCTTTATCTCCATTGTCTGCTTATCCAGTTTCTTGCCATCTCCGGCATCATCCTTGGCCTGTCCAAAGGCTGCTGTCGTTAGCAAAAGTGTAACGACGGTTGTTGTAATTCTACTCATTTCAGTTGTTTGCTACTATATTCGCGGCAAAAGTACAACTGTGAAGATACACCGGAATGACAAACCGGCTACGGAAGAATTACAGAAAAGTTACATTGATATTACAGGGGTTACAAAAGCGTTACAAAACAAGAATTCACCACAGATCACATGATTTTCACCGTCCGGGCAGACCTTCTTTTCGTGCCCTTGTGCAATCTATGTAATCTGTAGTGAATCAATCAACCGAAAAAGGAGAATGCAACCAACATTACCAATGCCAAAATAATTAATGAGACGAACACTATTTTGACTACCTTTTGGGCTTGTTGTTCTTCCTTCTTACTAATCGCTGTTTTTTTCTTAGCCTTACCCATAATAGTTAGTTTTAAAGTTCAACACTAACAAAGTAAGAACAAATCTTTTAACTTTCCAAAAATAACACTTGCTAATTTTGTTTTTTATGATTCCTGCGAAGAAAACTCCATCAGGTAAGCCTTGATAAAGCCATCGATCTTACCGTCCATTACTCCGTTCACATCCGAAGTCTGATAGTTGGTACGATGATCCTTTACACGGCGGTCATCAAATACATAGCTTCGGATTTGCGACCCCCATTCAATCTTCATCTTACCGGCTTCCACCTTTGCCTGTTCCGCCATACGATGCTGCAATTCCTTATCATACAAGATAGAGCGTAACTGACGCATTGCATTTTCACGGTTCTTCGGCTGGTCGCGGGTTTCGGTATTCTCAATCAGGATTTCCTCTTCTTCGCCCGTATAAGGGTCTTTATACTGATAACGCAAACGGACACCGGATTCTACCTTGTTCACATTCTGACCACCGGCACCACCGCTTCGGAATGTATCCCAGGAAATACGTGCTGTTTCTATATTCACCTCGATACTGTCGTCTACCAGCGGAGTCACAAATACGGAAGCAAAAGAAGTCATACGCTTACCTTGTGCATTGTACGGAGAGACACGAACCAACCGATGCACGCCGTTCTCACCTTTCAGATAACCGTAAGCAAAATCTCCTTCGATATTGATCGTACAAGTTTTGATTCCCGCCTCATCACCTTCCTGAAGGTTGGCAATCGTAGCCTTATAACCATTTGTCTCGGCATAGCGCAGATACATACGCATCAACATGGATGCCCAGTCCTGACTTTCCGTACCACCGGCACCGGAATTGATTTTCAACACACAATCCATCTGGTCGGCTTCGTCACGAAGCATATTCTTGAGTTCAAGTGCTTCCACCGCCTCACTGGCTTTCGCATAAGCGGCATCTACATCTTCCTCTGTCACCAGTTCTTCTTTATAGAAATCAAATGCCAGTTCCAGCTCGTCTGCCAGTGTCTTCACTTCATTATAACCGCTAATCCACTTCTGCAGATCCTTTACCAACTTCATTTGAGCTTCCGCCCGTTTCTGGTCGTCCCAGAATCCCGGAGCTTGTGTCCTTAATTGTTCTTCTTCGACTTGAATTTTCTTCCCGTCGATGTCAAAGATACCTCCTCAGCGCATCTGTGCGCTCTTTCACGTCTTTAAGTTGTTCAATAGTAATCATCTGATTTACAATTTTATTAGTTATATTTTTTCAAATCCGGCGACAAAGATACGAAAAAGCCTGCTTACTCCTCATACATCTTTTCAATCAACTCGCTATAATTCTGCGCTACAACCGCCCGTTTCAATTTCAGCGTGTTGGTCAGTTCGCCACGTTCCATGCTGAATGGTTCGGGAAGCAGAGTGAAGCGCTTGATTTGCTCGTAATGAGCAAACTGCTGTTGCAACGTTTCTATCCGGGCACGGAAAAGACCGACAATCTTCGGATGTTGCAGCAGTTCGGCCATATCTTTATACTCAATGCCTTTCTCCTTAGCATATTCCTTCACGTATCCATACACAGGAACAATAAGGGCAGAAACAAACTTACGCTGATCGGCAATAATAGCAATCTGATCGATATAACGGTCAATCACCAGTTTTGTTTCCAACGCTTGCGGAGCGATATATTTGCCGTTCGATGTTTTGAACAGGTCTTTGATACGTTCCGTCAGGAAAAGCTGTCCATTCTTAAAGTAACCTGCATCCCCCGTGTGGAACCAGCCGTCGGGGTCAATAGCGGCAGCAGTGGCTTCCGCTTTCTTATAATATCCTTTCGTGATCGTCTTACCACGAAGCAGTATTTCATTGTCTTCGCCTATCTTCACTTCAACTCCCGGCAGTACGACACCCACCGAACCGATGTCATAGCCCACCGGCAACGTACAGGATACAGTAGCCGTAGATTCCGTCAAGCCGTATCCAACCACCATATTGATGCCTACCGAATGAACAAATTCATTGATCTCATCGGGAACGGCAGCACCGGCAGTCGGGAAAAAGTTTCCATTCTCAATGCCGATCGTCTTCTTCAGTAAAGAATAGATCGTTTTTTCGTAGAACTTATATTTCAGCTGATTCATCACCGGAGGTGTTTTCCCCCGGCGCAGATAATCCAGATTATGGATTCTACCCACTTTGATAGCATCCAGCATCAACGCCTTCTTTAAGCCGGTTGTCTCATTGATCTTCTCCTGTACGCCTGCATATACCTTTTCCCAGAAACGGGGAACACTGCACATCAACGTCGGCCGGATCTCCTTGATAGTCGTCTGAATATCTGCCGGACGAAGATTGATACAAATCTGCACGCCTTTATGAATACAAAGGTAACACCACGCTTTCTCGAATACGTGCGTCAGTGGGAGGAAGTTCATGGATACATCCTTATCCGACATTGTCGTCAGGCGGTCGTCATGTGTATGGAACTGTTCCAGATAACAGGAATGATGCAGCATGACTCCTTTCGGTTCGCCCGTTGTTCCGGACGTATAAAGGATATTCGCCAAATCATCGTAAGAAGCGCGTTCCGTACGTGCTTCCACCGTATCATTATGCGGGAGTCCCTCCCCCATTGCCATAAATTCATCAAAGTAGATAGAAGATACATCACGAGGGTCTTTCACCACCGAACGGTCAAAGATAATCAGTTGTTGCAGGGAAGAACAGAAACCGAAAATGCTGAAAGCAGCATCATATTGAAACTGTTCCCCCACAAAAAGGTAACGAATCTGCGCATCATTGATGATGTATTGCGCTTGCGCAGGCGAACTGGTCGCATAAAACGGAATGGTAACAGCGCGATTGGCAAATGCACCAAAGTCAACATAGAACCATTCGGGCTTATTCTGTGAAAATATACCGATATTCTCTTGTTCTTCCACTCCCAACGCCACGAAAGCATTTGCTGCTTGTCGTACAGTTCCCGAGAACTGATTCCACGAAATAGGAATCCATTGAGCTGTCTCATAGTCGCGGTATTTTAAGGCTACCTTGTCGCCATATTTTTCGGCCTGACGATGGACCAGGACAGATAAATGATGATAAGTCATACTCTTTGTATTAGTAAATATGATACAAAGGTATTAGTTTTATTTGAAACTATTGCTCAAAATTAGTCAGAAGTTTTAATTTCATGGTTTGAATATAAGGAAAATAGAAACGGAAGAATTGTGTTTAAAGATATGATAAAAAGCTTCCTTCTCATTATTATTCAGGGTTAACTATGGATATATACACTTGCACTGTTTTCATTCAAAATGCATACCTCAAACGACCTTAGATAGATTCCATTCCTGCACAAGTCACTACAGGACACTCCTTACTTTTGAGGTCCACACGAAGCCTGCGCACATAGTCCGGCCGAGCCTCTTCGCCGACAGGCTCCAACGCCTCAATGAAAGGGGTAATTTCGAGTTTTCGATATGCCTTGCAGTGATATACTGCTGTTGTGTCCGAGGGATGTATCTCCACATCAAACTTCTCTTTAGCCACCAACACGACTTCCAACTGTTCTCTTCGGCGCCAAGCATTTATAATAGGATGAAATTCGGATATATGCCGTTCAATTAAGTATTGTTTTCCTTTTTCTGTGAGCCATACGGTGGCACTGACTGAGGCACTGTCTCTACGAATGACATTATATGTTATCAGACCGGCGTCCCGATAGCGAATCATGCACGAGTCACACCCGTGACATTCGTATGTCTCGCCCATATAATTACCGTTTACAATCCACACATTACTGATGGGAGTTTCCATACCTCCTGGAAGAGGATGAGTGACATGCGGATATTTGCCCCCGAGAGGCAAGGTAACTTTACCTGTTTGCAAAACAAGAGCATATAACTCCCTATAAGGTTCGAGATGATTACGGACTACGCGTTCCACATCAGCGTAGTTGCCACTACAGGCCGCGCAAAAGCATATCACAGCTATAACAAACACTCCAACAGTGACAATACTTCGTGAAATAATATTAGATAGCATGTTAAGCATATAGTCAGGTATAAACAAGTAATCAATAATAAAAAGGAAAGAACACAAATTACACAAGTTATATTAGAAAATAGGGGAATTCTCTGAATACCTGACCAATGTAATTTGTGTTCTTTCTATCACTTCACACTACTTGATGAAGGTAATCTCGTAGATGTCTGGCGTTGTCTGATCGCCTATGGCCCGCATCTTGTCAAATCTAAGCGCACGGATATCAACAGGTTCCTTAAACTTCATATATATAACACCGTCGGTATTTCTGACAAATCTGCCATACGAGATAAACCCGTTACCTTCGTCTACAGATACATCCATACTTTCTAGTTTGTATTTACCGGTGACCGTATGGATTCTGACACCCAGTATTCTGGTAGGTTCCGCGAAAGTCATCGTCAGGTAATCATTTCCACCAGGATACCATGTAGCACCGGAAACATTTCCATCATTCAGACATGCTATATTGGTGGTCTTGCCCGACTCGAAAGTGACATTATTATTAAAATACTCTCCATCAATCTCATCGTTGGACGGGTCAATGTTGTCTTTCTCCAACTTGAGATTCATCTCTATCAACACGCTATAGCTCTGTTCCGATATTCTCACTCCACTGATAGCATCTACAAATTCCAAACGTAGCGGGAGAACATATCCCGGCATTGTATTCAATACATCCGGCTTGGTGATATCCAAAGCGATTGCCCCCTCTCTGCTTCCGACAGTTATGATGGCATCATGCAGTTCAAATGCTTCGTCCGGAAACTCTGCCAAAGTATGTCCTTCCAACAAATCGAGATCCTTTTTAAGACGTACCTTGACATCCTGGTCCAAAGTTTTTTTCAATTTTACATTAAAGGTGAACTCAGTACCTTCGGTTATCGTGGTCTTGCTTCCATCATACTTGGCATTCAGCCTCAGCACAGTCCTACCCTCCAAATACAAAATATTGGAAGGATCAAACGGAAACTTTTCCGGAATATCCACAAATACATAGTTTGCATCAAGCTGATAAGCCAAATCCTGACTTATCACTTCTCCCTGATTGTCATCGCTACAAGCCGAAAAAAGAGCTACAGCCGACAACAAATACAGCAATTGAATTATTTTTTTCATTTGTCTTGATTTTTAATTGATTACACAAACGGAAGACTTATCATCCGATTTCTTCTTCGGAATTTTCCGGCTCTATAATAACCAAATCTTCCGACGGGAATTTCACATTGTCTACATACTGCATCGCAGGAGGGTCTTCGTTCCATATACCCAACGTCCGGAAGTCTGAGATTTCCCAATTGCCGGTCAACTCTTCCATTTTATCGTCTGCCACCCTTGTGAAAGGCATATACATAATCAGACCGGACTCTGCCGACGGATCGAGAGGCAGATACTCCTTGTCTATGATTTCGCCTTCGGTCAACGCCCTGTTCCACATACGCGCTTCGCGGATGTAGACACCGGAGTATTTGGTATTACCGATATACAAGCAACACTTGGGGGCGTCAGAGAAAGCGATGGGCGAAGTCGGGAACGTCTTCTGCAGCTCTCCGTTCACATAAACCGATACGGTGGAAGCATCTCTGTGGACAAAGGTAATGTGCAGCCATTTATTATTAGGCAGAGACTTTTGAGTGAAAGTCTCCTCTCCGTCGCGCCCGTTCTTAATCTGGATGCCCCGCTGACGTTCAATACGGGTATAGAAATTGCCCGCACCGCTTTGGATGGACATAACCGTCCAGTTACCATCCCTACTAGGCATGTTCTTATAGTACATACTCACCTGCATGGTCCAATTAAACATAGGATCCTTTCTGATTTCCTCATTAGGTACCAGTGCGATACTTCCTCCACGTCTGAATTGTCCGATAGAAGTGATTATCTCACGATTCAGACGAATGAGGGTAGATTTCGGCGAACTCAATATCTTATACTGGGAAGCAGCAGTCACACTCACCGGAACGGCCAAGCGCTTAAAAGGAGGATATTTGGTTTCATCCAATTTCGGAATCCTCACCTCCACACTGGCGTTGTACTTTCCGGGCTCAATGGTCACCACGGCTTTTCCATGCGTTTCTTTCACTTTTTTGGCATCCCCGTTATCTTTAGTGACAAACACAAAGTCTTCTGCCGCCAAAGCTTCCATCGACAGGCCAGCCTCGGCATTATATGCCGCCAACATATCCTCATCCAACGCTACGGTCACTTCCACCGGTTTGTCAGCCAAATTAGCTAATCGGGGAGTGACTACAGCACTGGCACCCTCATTGGTCACTACCACTGAAATTACGCCATTGCTGGTGGAGTTACCCATATAAACCGCATTGTCAGCACCTTCTCCTTCACCGGTGACCATATCGCAAGCGGTAAAAAGTCCTAAGGACAGAACTACTAACGCTATATATTTTTTCATTTTATGCTTCATTTTACAACGTGATTATTTACTTAATAGGAGGATTCATGATAGAAATCGCCTTCCGTACGTTACGATACTCGTTCTTCTCGGCTGCATCCGCATTGATGTGATAAGCACCGATTCCACCGGCCACACCGTTAAGGGTGTTCACTACGAAATCCGCATAGCGAGTAAAGCTTCCTTGGTTTGCGACGGCATTTTCAAATGTCTCCGTATAGATAATCCGGTCTTTCACATCGTTTCCCAAACGATTGGTTATCTGAGACGGCCAAGAAGAGTAACTACCATTATAAGATTGTGCCACAAAGTAAGAGAAAAGGTCTTTCATATTCGGAGACAGCCAATGAATTGAACCATTAATATTCAGGATTCTCTCTTTGCCGTCCTTGGCCTCCAGTTTGTCCAGACCATCGCGCAACGCTTTAAAGAAGAAGTTCTCATACTCTTTATTGCTATCTCGGCTACAAGAAATAATGGGCATTTCCTTACTCCATGGTTCTCCCTGATTCCAGTTTCCACAGTGCATTCCTCCCCAAGGAGAGGCATAAGAAGGTTCATAGTCGATATCAAAGCCGTCGTATCCATACTTGGCTATGGAATCGAGAATGGCATCGGCATATTGCTGGATTCCGGTGTACGGGTCTTCAGACCATCCCCCAACAGGTTTGTTTTGGAGCCCGTTGCCTACCTCCTCAACAATCCATCCGACTATCACCTTAGTGCCTTTCTTCTGTACCTCTTTCATCTGTTTCAACCGATTGTCGCTGATATTGAAACAATTTCCCCAAATGGAGACAATATCCATACTGTCGGGAAGCAACGTCAAATTGAAATATTCACCCGGAGCGGTCTCGTCCCATGCGCTGAACCATCCGAACATCACCGGATGCTTCGTCTTTTTATACTCCCTCAAATCTGCAAGATAGAGTTCATAGAGGCGTTCGTTCTCCTTGGCCATTCGTATGGAGTCCTCATAATTCTGTCGCTTCTGCTCATCTTCTTCCGCCCATTTATCCTTATCACGCTTGTTGTACAAATCTTCCACAGCTTGTCTTTCCAAGTCGATGGTCTCTACATCGGTACAGGCAAACATACAACCTGCTATAAGCGACAGAACAAGCCATATTTTTATGTTATTCATCATTTCTGTATGTATTTAAGAGTTAATTTTTTACTTTTTTATCCCACCATACATTTACGGCAGCATTGTCTATACCACCCAAATACTGCTGGATGGCTTTTGTCAGATTCTCATTATTGAGCTTGTATTCATCTTCCGGATAGGGGATACGACGCACTCCATCCTTGTATCCGTCGGTTGTCTTCACACCGGCATTGGTAAGATTGAGCACCGGAGGAATCTGACGCGGATATCCCGTACGTCTCCATTCGCTCCACGCCTCTTGTCCATCGGGGAAAAGGGCAAGATATTTCTGCGTGATGATACGTTCCAACTTCTTCTCCATTTCGTCTCCTTCCACCCACTTCACGGTAATATTGCTGGGAGCTGCATGATTATAGGCAACCTCTTTCATATCCTTGAAATCTGCCGGAGAAGCGGTATTGTTCAAATAACTGCCCAAACTTACCTTACACTCCTCAAACGATTTCCGGATACCCGATTCATAGAAATCCTTAGCACTTCCGCCCCCCATATTGAAACCGGCCAGCACACCTTCGGCACGCAGGAAGTCTACTTCCGAAGCTCTCATCCAATAGACAGGATCTTCCTCTTGAATGTTGGGCAAGGATGCATTGTCATAGGTGTTTGCAGTAACCGGCAGACCGGCACGCACCGCAGACGCTCCATTATTTTGGAAATAGGTGGTAATACGCGGATCATTATATCCTTTCAAGTAACATTGGATAGTGGCTCCCATGCGGCTGTCATTATATTGTCCGGGATTAGCAATCTGGAACATAGGGTTTCTGATTTCAAAATTGGCACCTTTATGCATTTTCGCCATATCATCTACGCTTTCCATCACGCCCAGCGGGTTTGTAACAGCCATTTCAGCATATTTGCGAGCCAATTCCTCATCGGCATAGCGCACGCGGATAGCCAAACGTAACATCAAGGAATTGGCAAAACGTATCCACTTCGCCACATCGCCTTCGTACACCATGTCCGAAGCCAAAGGAACAACAGCACCGCCTCTCATGAAGAAATCGTAGAGAATCTGGACCGCTTCATCCAATTCTTCAAAGAACGAATGATACACCGCTTCCTGCGAATCGTATTCCACAGTGAACGAACCGCTTCCCGCCTTTGAGTAAGGGATAGGGCCATATTTATCGGCAGAGCGGTGCAACCCCATAATTTTAGCAATCTGTACAATAGCATACAATTCTTTATTAGGGTTATCACCATTCAGATTGACTTTCTTCAACTGAATCCAAGGAGTAAAAATCTTAGTCGTAGCATAATCAAACATATGATTTGTCCGATTTACATGGAAAAAGAACGTAGTGGGATTAGCTCCTTCTTCCCATTTGTTGTCGCGCGGGGAAAAGTAGCCCACCCATGAGTCGCCACAAAGATTAATGGATACCTGATATGCATTAACCTCAGCTGTATTATCTGTTTTTAAAGGCACAGGAATGACGTGTTTCTCCAAGTTCGGCACATAAGCACCATTGAGCACACCGTCCAACTGTTCCATTTCCGTGTCGGAGTAATACGGGTTCTTATTGATTTCTTCAAATTCCGAGCATGAGGTAATTGCCATGAGTCCCGCACATGCCAATAGTACCCCTGTTATCTTTTTTATTTGTAATTTCATAAATCTGAATATATTTAGTTGTTACAAGCTGAACTTAACACTGAATCCTAAGTTTCTCAAACTAGGCTGCATAAAAAAATCGCTACGGTTATAAGTACCTGTAGAACCATTCATATCAGGGTCGAACGGAGCTTTGCAGTAGAACATAAAGAGGTTACGTCCTACGAAAGATATGGTAGCGTTGTTGAACACATTGCCTAGCCACTTCTTCGGCAACGAATAGGTCAATGAAAGTTCTTGCAGACGGATGTTGGTAGCATCGTAAGTATAGTAAGCCATCAGTCCCTGTCCACCTACAGTGTTATAAAAGCGTTCGGGGTCATACATATACCCGTCAAGCATCACACCACCATTGTCGCGCGCCTTGCCAGATACTTTGGACACCCCGAATGCATCCATAAATGCCTGTGTCTGAGACGTAACGACACCGCCAAAGCGTCCGGTAACCATCACACCCAACGAGAAGTTCTTGTAACTGATATCATGACGCCATCCCATGGTGAAGTCGGGATCGGAAGAGCCCAGGCGAATACGCTGGCTGCGGTCTACCTGATAACCATTTGCTTGTTCCACCAATTTGCCGTCTCTACCACGTTGCAAAATACCTGTGGTGAAGATATCAGACATAGAATAGCCTTCGCGCAGATAAACGCCACCGGCTTCCTGCAACGAAAGTTCGGTAATGCTAATTGATGTACCATCAATCGGATTAATCTGATTGTGCACCATCTCTTGAATCTTGTTCTTGTTGGCAGTGAACGTCAGGTGTGTAGAGTAGTCTACTTTACCATACTTGTCGTTATACCCCCACGTCATTTCCATACCGCGGTTGCGCACCTTACCGGCCTGCACATAGAAGCCTGAATAACCGGTGGAAGAAGCCAGTTTCGAGAAGAATGTCTGATTGTAAGTATTGGATTGGTAGATGGTACCATCGAACGTGATGCGTCCGTCCCAGAAACGGACATTGAGACCTAACTCGTAGGACTTCGTACGCTCAGGCTTGAAATCGGGATACGGGAAACTACCTATCGGATCAATCGCACCGCTATTGATGACATGAGTAATAGTACCCGGAGTGATACCCACCTGTGAGATAGGCGAACCTACCTCGGTGTAAGATGTGCGCAACTTTAAGTAAGAGATAAAGTCGGGCAGCTTCACCATTTCGCTGATGATGCCGGAAAGTCCGATAGAGGGGTATAAGATTCCCTCTACATCACCGTTACTAACCAATTGCGAGGCCCAATCACAACGCCCGGTAGCCGACAAATAAAGCATATTTTTCCATCCCAATTCAGCACTGGCAAATACAGCAAGGTTGCGTGTACGATGGTAGCCTTGCGCTCTCTTACCCGAAGCTGGTTCCAAGTTGGCAAGGGAGAAAAGGTTGGGTATTGTCATCAACTTGCCGCCCAAATTGATGCTGCGCGTATAATGGTCTTCAAAGCTACCGCCCACGTTGGCAGTCAGCGAGAAGTCATTGCCAAAACGTTTGTTTACGTTTGCCATCACATCAGCGTACGTCTGTGTATAGAATTCTTCTTTCAGCTCATAGCTACCTTTGGAAGAACCGGTGTAAAGCTCAAGCGTAGAGGCGCTAAGCTTGCGTTCTTCAGTAGCGTGACTCTTATCCAACCGCACACGTCCGGCAATATTCAACCAGTCAAGGATGTCATATTGCAGGCTGGCATGAAGCATATAGCGGTTTTTCTTGGATGGGAACATTTCGCGGTTGACAATCCAATAGGGGTTTTCAAACGAAAGTCCTTGGTCACCATACTCCCAATGCTGCGTGGGAAAACGACGTTCTTCATTGTAACGTTCGTATATCTTCACATTCTCAAAATCCTCACCACGGGGAAACAAATAAAGCGGAAACAAAGGATTGAAGTAGCGTCCGCCCGAAACCATGTTCTGCTCAGCCTGAATGACATAGCTGGCACCTAAATCGACATGCAATTTATCGTTCAGCATCAACACAGTATTTCTGAAAGAAAAATTGTAACGGTAATATTCGTTGTTCTTGATAATACCTTTAGAGTTGGTAGAAGCCAAAGAAATAAAGGTCTGATTGGTGCGTGTACCCGAAGAGATGTTCAGTGAGTTGATGGTATTCATACCGGTCTTGAGGAAGTCCATCGGGTCGAATGTAGAGGGAGTCTCCAATTTATCACCCCAGCTACGGTAAGAGTTCTTACGGTTGCCGTAGGTGTCCTGAAATTCCGGTGACATCATCGGTTTGGAAAACTCTGTATTGGAAGAGAAATTGATCCTCATCTTGCCCTCTACACCCTTCTTAGTATTAATCAAAATCACACCGTTGGCAGCCGACGCACCGTAAAGGGCTGCTGCCGACGGGCCTGTCAGCACAGAGATGCTTTCGATATCCTCAGGGTTGAAGTCGGAGATACCTTCACTACCAGCCACTGCACCATATTCTGTCTTGATGACACCCCGCGAAGGGTTTCCAACAGGTATACCGTCCACCACGTACAACGCATTGTTGTCACCAACGATAGATTTGGAGCCACGCATCACAACGCGTGTAGCACCGCCCACACCAGAGGAACTCTTCTGGATATTGACGCCAGCTACCTTACCGTTCAAGCTGTTCATAAAGTTAGCGTCCTTGGCTGTGGTCAGTTCTGAATTACTCACAGTCTGTACATTGTAGGAAAGCGCTTTTTCAGCACGTTTGATACCTAAAGCCGTAACAACCACTTCATCCAGTGCCTGTGAACCATCTTCCAATACTACATTGATTACATTTTCTTTTACAGCCACTTCCTTCGACTGATAGCCGATATAGGAAAACACTAATACGGGAGTGGCACCTTGTGTGGTAATATGATAGTTACCATCCATATTAGTTACAGTTCCGTTAGTGGTCCCTTTTTCAAGCACAGTAACTCCAATTAGCGGTTCACCTTTTCCATCTACTACATTACCCGCCACATTTCTGCTTTTAGATTTTTTAGCAGCCTGTTCCGGAATAATCATTATATAAGTATCTTTTACGGTATATGTGAACCCTGTTCCGGCAAGAATAGTATTCAGCGCCTGCTCCAAAGGCTGGTTGTTTATATCTAAAGATATCCTTGTATTAGGGAGTTGAGAACTGTTGTAAGATACAGACATTTTGGTCTGTTCCCTAACATCAGCCAAAGCTGTTTGCAATGAAATATTCTTCTTTTTTATTGTTATTTTACTATTACTTTGGGCATAAAGCATTGACCCTATTAATAGTAGAAAAGTTATTAATATACTTTTTCTAGTGTTTTCCAGATATAAATTCATATCTTTACGACGTTTTTAGTTTTAAATCATGTATTTTTTCTCGTTTTTTAAATAAGCAACTTCTTGCTTATTTGTTTTAAGGCTAAAAATCATTTCATATCCGGAGAGGGTGGAGCCTCTTCCGGATATTTTTTTACATAAGCATATTAGATTTGAGTTTAACAAAAAATATTTATCGTTTTTCTCTACCAGATAATATAGCAGATACTGTCTTCCAATCGATAATTGAATTGTCCAATGACCACCTTCATCACTTCCAATGTCTCTTCCAAAGTCGCGTCTTTTCTGAATACAAAATTATAACGGTCTTGATTAGATTTCTTTGTTGAGATATGAAATGTGATTCCATAATGACGTTCCAGCGTCCGCACAATTTCGGCAAGGGTAACCTTGTCGAACACAAGTTCCCCCCGCATCCATGCGGTCACATCTTTCATGTTGGCAGTCAGCAATTGACAGTCAGCCGTACATTTATTATACACAACCTGATATCCGGGAGTTAAAACATAACTGGTCGTATCATTGCAATCCACACGTACTTTTCCTTCGATCAAAGAAGCTGTTATTACATCTTCTTCCGGATAAGCTTTCACATTAAACTCTGTTCCCAAGGCAGTTATTACCATATTTGAAGATCGTACAATGAAAGGTTTCTCCGGATTTTTTGCCACTTTAAAATCAGCTTCCCCCATCAGATAAACCGTTCGGGTCTTGCCCTCCAGATTTTCAGGATAAAATACATATGAACCGGAATTCAGATGTACGGTAGTTCCGTCCGGAAGACTGATTGTCTCTTTGGTTCCATTATTCACATAATGTTCCACTATCACGGCATTGTCCCTGTCAAAATGATTGTAACTTACCCACAAAGTAGCCGTCACAGACAGAAAGACGATAACAGCAGCAGCCGCAACGAATTTCCACAAATTCCAGCGGTTTGTATTTGTAACCATTGGAGTGTATTCAATGCCGATTTTATCCAATACCTGCTGAAACGAATGCTCCATACCGTGTCCAGACTTTCCTTTCGTCTTAAACCATAGATTATGAAGCGCTGTTTCTTTCTCTTCTGCAGAGTCAGAACTAATCATCCAACGGTGAAATCTGTCGATTGTCCGCTTTGAATAATCAAAGTCAATAAAAAAGCGTAGCTGTTTTTCCAATTTACTTTTCATCTATACCAAGTCAAGTGTTACATATAAGAGACAACTTACTAGACATACCTACTTAGTCTAAATAGAAAAAAAATAAAAATAAAACGATTTTTTTTAGATCTTGAAGAGCTTTATAAATATGTTGCTCAACTGTACGAACCGAAACATTCAGTTTCTCAGCAATTTCTGGTGAAGTCATTCCTTCCTCTCTGCTCATTAAAAAAACACGCCTACGCTGTTCCGGCATGCGTTCAAGAGCCATCTGAACAAAAAGCTCAAGTTCATGAGCACAAAATTCATCATCCGGTGTAGGCAATCCCTGTTCCGCCATTCGCATTTTTTCTGCTGCGACATCCAAATAGTCATATTCAACAGCCTTATGCTTCAAAAAATTATAGATATGGTTTCGTACAACTGTATATAAATAACTATCCAATTTTTCACGTTCTAACCATAAATCCGGCTTTTCCCATAGCTTAACAAAAATATCTTGAGCTATATCCTCTGCATCTTCTTCTGATTTTAACAATTGCCATGCAAAAGTCTTTACCTTGGGAAAATTCAGATCAAAAAACTTTTTAAAACGAAGAACTTTATCTTCCATTCGTGTGACAATCATCATGTATATCCATTAAGATTAACAAGTAAAATATAAAACCTTCCAACAAAATTAATTATTAAATAATTTATCAACAACCTTTTCATAAGAAAACATTCAAAAAAAAAAATTCAAAGACTTTCTTTACGCTAAAGAACTAATAATCACACATAAGAATTTCTTTATTAATTTTATTTGAAACAATTGCGCAAGATGACTTTTTTTATTCAAAAATGTGCGACAAGAGGTCGTTCAAGTAATTGTTCGAGATTACAATCGAACCTATTGTTCCGTCAATAGTAGCCTACCAAAGCGTGCGTGACTGGTAACGGTTGGTTGCGGAGCCTTTCGGACAACGACATCCCCCACAAGGAAGAATGAACCGCAAGGGAAATTCAACAGCCGCGAATATCCTGCGGCTGGAACGGCATTGACTGGAACAGATGCGAACGTAAGGTACGAAAGCTGCAAGTCCGCATAGCAAAGGCTCAGAAAGAAAAGAGATATAACAGGGTGAAAGCCTTGCAACGTCTCTTGGTTACTTCCTTTGAAGCCAAGGCATTGGCAGTAAAGCGGGTAACATCCAATAAGGGAAAACGAACATCGGGAGTGGATAAAGTAAATAGAGATCGAAAACCTGAATAAAAGAGTACCATTGAAGAGTAGGAATAGTCAAACGAACACTAATACTTTTCGAAGATTACGCAAACTGATTTTTCTTATATAGCTTCAGAACATAGAACAAATTAGGAGAAAAGCGTTTTTAATTCATAGTTCTTCTCCTTTAATTTTTCTTGATTAGAGACCATATAATTCAATGAAAATTTATATCTTTGTTTCGGTTAGAGATATCTGGTTAAAACAGATAATCTAATATATACTTACATAAACATCTGATAATGAATACCAAACACACAGGTATTAGTTTTATTTGAAACTATTGTTCAAAACGACTATCTTTGTGCAAAGATTAAGATATAGATAAAAGATTTGACTATGAAATATGATATTTCCTATATGACAACAGAGGCTGTAAGCCTGCTTAAATCACTGATTAGCATCCCTTCCATCAGCCGGGAAGAAACCCAAGCTGCGGATTTTCTGCAAAACTATATTGAAATGGCAGGTATGCAGACCGGGCGCAAGGGAAATAATGTGTGGTGCCTCAGTCCGATGTTCGATTTGAAAAAGCCCACTATCCTGCTTAACTCTCACATTGACACTGTAAAACCTGTCAACGGTTGGAGAAAGGATCCATTCACTCCCCGCGAAGAAAATGGCAAATTGTACGGGCTGGGCAGCAACGATGCCGGTGCCAGCGTTGTTTCGTTATTACAGGTGTTCCTGCAACTATGTCGCACTTCGCAGAAATACAACCTCATCTATCTTGCCTCGTGCGAAGAAGAAGTTTCGGGTAAGGCCGGAATTGAAAGTGTATTGCCGGGACTTCCTCCTGTCTCATTCGCCATAGTGGGCGAACCGACGGAGATGCAGCCCGCCATTGCCGAAAAAGGCTTAATGGTGTTAGACGTCACTGCAACAGGTAAAGCCGGACACGCGGCACGCAATGAGGGAGACAATGCTATCTACAAAGTATTGGATGACATCGCCTGGTTCCGTGACTATCGTTTTGAAAAGGAATCTCCGCTACTAGGTCCGGTGAAGATGAGCGTCACGGTGATTAATGCAGGTACTCAACACAATGTCATTCCCGACAAATGTTCTTTCGTCGTCGACATCCGGAGCAACGAACTTTACTCAAACGAAGAACTGTTTGCGGAAATCAAGAAACATATTTCCTGTGACGCCAAAGCGCGTTCATACCGCCTCAACTCTTCACAAATTGATGAAAAACATCCGTTTGTTCAGAAAGCAGTAAAGTTTGGCCGTGTTCCTTTCGGTTCTCCAACTCTGTCTGATCAGGCATTAATGTCCTTCCCTTCGGTAAAGATCGGTCCGGGACGCTCTTCACGTTCGCATACAGCAGAGGAATATATCATGCTGAAAGAGATCGAAGAAGCTGTCGGAATTTATCTGGAGTTATTGGATGGGCTTCTGATTTAGTTACATCAATGTATATACAAATTACTTTCTATAAAGAATATCCTATCGGGCGTATTCAATCTCGCATATAAAGAAGAAAAAAGCGAACGTTTCTTGCACAAACGTGTTCCATGTTATTAATAAACTTTTGAGGGGTTTATTAATAACGGTATCTAAGTTTATTATAAACTCTCAAATTCAAGACAAAGGTTATTCCTGTGATTTTTAACAACAAAAAAGGCTGCAAACCCTACAAAGATTCGCAGCCTTTAGTTTATAGCAAGGTTCTTACAGCTCAACTACCGTAAGGAATTTTTATTCCACTGTTACAATATTGCACTATTTTCTTTTCCATTCTTCTTTAGTTCCGTTCTTTACTCATCACTATTCTCCTACAAATATACAAAATAAAAAGAGCTTTTCCAAAAGTATCCGGTCCAATAAAAGAACATACCCCACCGTCTGTCTACCTTTCTCTTTTATCCAAACAAGACTAGAATTAATTAAAGTAAAGATTATGAGCAAAATAGCAGTATATCACCCCTCTTCTATTTTGTCCCCCGAAAAAATTGGAAAATATAAAAAAGAACCGTACATTTGTCTCAATATCAAATACCAATAAACACAATGAAAACATCAATACTATTAAAAACAACGGCCTCTAAAACACAAATCAATACCATTTTCAACTAATAAAAATAGAATTATGAAAAAAAGAATTTTATTATTATGCGTATTTTGCATCACTCTAGGTTTCACCTACGCACAAACTTCCGACCGGCATATTACAAACAAGGTTACTGTTGCTGTCCGTACATACGAAACGGAAACGATTGCCCTTATTAAAGCTGATAATCTGAAAAAAGCATGGAAGGCATCATATATCCATGTAATTTCAGTAAATCCCCAGACCAATCTTAAAGCCTTTATGCGACTGGAAAAGCTATTGACAGAGGATCCCATGTTATATAACCCGGAAAATACATTGATAATCTGTAATGATGAAAATGAAGAATTTGTAAAAGAAGCCGCAACAGGATATAATATCGTGAAATTGCCAGCATTAGGTTCTGCCGGATCCATGATTATTGAAGGGACAATAAAACCTCTGACAAAAGAAGATAACGAGCCGGAATACGACTTCAAATTTACATCAGAAAAAAGTATATAACTTTTTGACTGTAGAAAGAAGGTTAAGCCGATCATTGATAATTCAGATTATCAAATCAAAATAGTTCCTTTGAAAACTACAGGATTCAAGTATAAAACCGGAATTCTGTAGTTTTCTATTTACACAAAATAGTGAAAGTGCCCTAGAAATAGACTTTTTTATTTTTCTTCCCGGAAGAAACTTGATAATCCTTCACTCTTATATTAAAATATGATTTAGCCTTTCCATCATCATTAGAAGGCAATAGTTCCTTATCCTTTGCATGTGGCAATTCAAGGATATCAATTTCCTTCACATTTTTCTTCAATTTTGGAAATAAAAGACTGATATAAATGTATTTATGATTAAATCCTTCAACGGTTAACAGCCTATCCATAGATGCTCCGCCATCATATCCTCTCACATTATATTCATCGCCACTTTCTTTATCTATAATCTTGAATCCCGGACTATAATACAGCCATTGTGAGTCCCAATAAACAGGTTGCACGAATGTCACTTTTGTATCCTTTTTTCTTCTTTCAATCGAATATAATGAAGGAGTTGTAGACATTCCGTTCTCATAAACTTTTCCAGGAACTACAGCGATACTGTCTTTCGGAAGCAAATAAGCTTGTGCACACAACTCTCTATCACGTTTCTTTTTTTGCTCATATTCTTTCATTGCTTGTTCGTGCTCAACCATTTGTTTATCCATTCCCGGTCTCACCTCTCTAAACATCTCTGTTTGGAGTTCCTGTACCAACAATGGCATTGCTTCACGCATCACAGCCAATGAACTTTCTTTATATTTCCTGCCGACAGGAGATTCATAAAACGCGGCAATTGCTTTCAAATCTTCCAATGCCAAATGCTTCTTATAAGCAGGCATACACAGTTCAATCACCCTATTTTCTATTTTTTCTTTCCAGTCTTTAGCAAAATCGTTCCAGTAGGCATCATCTTTTCCCGGTGCATTAAGTTTCATCACAGAAAGCATTTTCGGATAAAGATCGTCCGTAGCAGCCGAAGCACCGGAAAGCTTCATCATCTTCTTTAATGTCTCTTCATATTCATCTGTCGCATTCGTGGTTTGTGCAAAGACTGGAAAAGTTAGAGTAAGCAGTGTAATTACACACACAATTACTCGGGAAGGAAATAAGTTTTTCATAAGCATCAAATTTTCTTTATTAAACAAATGTTCTAAACATATTATCATATTTTCTATTCTTAGTCCAGTCGTATCATGAGTTTCTTTAGAATCATACCACCAGAATAATTAAATACGCTTCATATTTCATTAGTATGCAATTTTAATAACCAACAATATCCGCCAAACGATCCTAAAAAGAATATTTCTTATAAAGATATGCAATATTTAATTATTACGCAAGGAAATGTTATATAGTTTCCATTAAATTCTCCTGCTATTACAACATATAGATAAACCTCTGCTGTCCGTTATCATCTAAAATGAAATAACTTATAAAGAGGCAGGAACCGGGAAGGACACATCATAGACGCATTATCATAATACCTCTCCGCCAAAATGAACAAAGAAGAATAAAGATACATACAGTATTCTTTATTATTGGACAGGTAAAAACCTTTGCTATATATTCCTTTGTAAGAATTATGATGCACAAAAACGTAACAATCCATGTAAAAGGATAAGTAAACGTATAGGAGAAAAATGAAAATACCCCTATTGATATAAGGGAATAAAAAGCTATTCGTTTCTCCGCACAAGGATGTTTTTTATAACAGTATATTAACAAAGTTATCAGCGCAAGTATCATCAACAAACCGACAAATCCAAAATTCAAGAGAACTCCCAAATATTCATTAAAAGGATGTTTCACATTATCAGCTAACATGGAATAACGATTCAGTCCATATTGTCGGAAATAATCAGCTTGATAATCCATATAGCGAGCCTCAAATGAAAGCAATACTCATAATGCCAGCTCTTGATTGCGATAAAATCACAGCTATTACAATTACAAATCCTATCAATCCTCCTACATACCGGATATATTTATTACTATCTGACAATAAGAATCCTACAAAAGGAAAACCAGCACAGAGACATGCCGCAAAGCCTGCAGGATTGTCAAAACTCCCCGTAACCCACAAAGTAGTAGATATCTGAAAGAAACCGAAAAACTGAACTACCCCGAACATTGCCTGCAAAAAGCAAGAAATAACAATGATAAAACCATATACAAATATCCTCGTATCTTTCTGTTCATTCTGCCTGTAAAATAATATGTTTACAGCTTCATATGCTAATACTATAAATAGCATGAACACAGTAAAGCACCATTTAGGAACAATGTACGAGTCCGTAAATTGTCGTGAACAGGCAAAAAGACTACCTAAGCACAATGCAGCAAACAAATAATGAGATGTTCTTATCATTTTACCTATTCCCAACAATCATTTTTTAAAAGTTCCACTTAATCTTTCCAATGACCGCAACAATTGCCGTGTATCCCCGCCAACAGTTGCCCCTTGAATAACTCTGTTTTTATCAATAATAACATTTGATGGATACACATAAATATGTAATGTATCATCAAATTCGTCTCTGTAATCGGGAACAACAGTTATGTTTTCCCACTTCAGGTGTAATCTACCCATTAATCTCTTCACTTCTCCATTAGAATCAGGCGTTAGCGCTATAAACCGAATATTCGGATAATCCTCGGCTAGTATATTTAAAGCTGTAAGTTCCCGTATACAAGGACGACAATGCCTATTCCAAAAACATATAACTGTAATATCGGATTCATCCATTTTAACGGATTTTCTACTCATATCAGTTAATTTGATCTGAGGAAGCGTCTTACCAATTAAAGTCTCAAGTTTAGGATGCTTATAAGTTAAGTGAATTTCCGTTATTTCATCCGTTCCCTTGATAGAAATGATGTATTTACCCGTTTCTAAAGAGTCGGAATGCACCTGTTCTGTTATAGGTCTTTACTCTGCATCAAAATATATAATCGTGTCGCCTTCTACGGCAATCTCATTACTATTAATACGAGTTACCTTTTGAGCATGACAAACACCTACAAAAAGGAATGACAAAAGAATAAAATATAATTTCATATTTCAAAGGTTTTATAGTATGTAATGTAGCTGAATCAAACGATATGTAACTCAGCTACAAAAACAAATTATTCTAAAAGATCATCTTTGTATTTTACAAACGCTTCTATCACCTTTTGACCAAAAACGATCAAAATCAATCATCAACCACTTCTATCAAATTCTCATCCTCCAATATTTTTTTCAACCGATAATAAAGATTTAATTTATGTTCTAAATCTTTCGATTCATCTACACTATCTGATTGTTCTTCCATTAAGCAACAGTGTTTATCTTCCGCAACAGGAGTTGAGGCTTCATCAAACTCTGCAATTTCCACTTCTACTACATCTCCTATGTCCAACATACCTCCGTTCCATACCAAATGTATTTCTTCAGGCATTTTTAAACCACTAAGAGTCCAAGTCAGACCACTATGCCAAGTAATATTAGCAACGATCCCTACTCCACACTGAGGAATGCCCGCCTTGCATGTTTTATCTTTAGATTTTACAATAAGTCCTTTCATACAAATTATATAAGCCCTTTTACTTTAAGTTCAACTTTTAGTTGTTCATATTTTATTTTCATTTTATCTTTATCATAGATTACTTTCATAGGAGGAGACACTTTTGATATTTCAACTACTTTTATTACAACCTTATCGCCTATTTTTAAGTTCTCATCGACCCAAACAAGCCTGCTCAAAGTGTCTGTCCCTCCTATATAAATGTTATCGTCAAATGAATAGTTACAGTTCACCATTACAAACGCTACATCATAGGATGTAATAATCACAGGCTCCCGGTTATTAATTCTTATTTCAAATCCTATCATAATTTTTTTTTAGTGAGGACGAGGACAATCCCATATTCCTCCTTGGGCTAAACAGTATTCATGACAGCGCCTACATTCGGAATACTCCCAACCACCAGAATTTAGTCCACTATGTTCTTTCCCCTCCATACATTCATTATATTTTCTATTACAATAACTTGTATTACTACTTTGCTGACTCGCACATACCACGATTCAAATCCATTTTACACTTCAAAACTTGATTCAACAAATGGATAACATTATATTTAGGAATTTTAAAGCGGTTAGGATAATGATAATTAGTTATTTTCATATCAGAAATCGCCTCGGTTGTATATAAAAAAGTTTCTTTAGTTGCTCCAGGAATTAAATCAATGAGTGTCCCAGTATCTGAAAACACACATGTCAAAGGTAGTGATAGAGGACAAAGCCATTTCATATACCAAGCATTTGAAGAAACGTTAACATCTGCAATATTATAAATAGCTTTGCTTGTATCTACAAAACCTTTATTCTTCAAGTTTAGACAATACCTTCGAGACAACTCTTGAGTAGAATCTACTAAGACTATACAAAATGCCTTTTCATTTTTATATGCAATAGAGCAAATGCCTTCAAACGACTGATTACTATATATCTTGTATATATGCTCATTGCAATTAAATAAAAGCAAGCAAATAATTATAGTAAATAAAAAAAATAGAAACGATTCTTCAAGTCTTTTTCTCATATTCAGAGGTGTATCAAAGTTTTGTCAAAGATAAACTGAAAATAAATCTTATACAAGTAAGTGTTACATCCCTTTCAATACTACACCATTAATTTTCAAGCACTTATAATCACAGAAAAGATTAGATAACCCTATATTGTAACATTACAAATATGCATTAAATCAAGACCTAACTAGATAAACTATTTTTTATGCAAATATTATCTTCTTTGAACTTCTCGCACGTATAACACTTGTAATAGGAGCAATAAGGATATTTCCACAAGAACCATACTCTAATAAAAGAATGTGGTTCTATTACATCATCATGGGTGGGAGTTTGACTATTATTGACACATTTATACGATTGGCAGGTACTTTACAAAAGTTATTATTTTAATTCCTTTTGAAGAAAACGTCCAAATCAATCATCAACCACTTCTATCAAATTCTCATCCTCCAATATTTTTTTCAACTGATAATAAAGTTCTAAATCTTTTGAATAATCCTCTACTCTCTCCGACATCTTTTCTATCAGAGAACTGTGTTTTTCTTCTGAAACAGGTGTTGAAGCCTCATCAAATTCGGCTACTTCCACTTCTATTACATCTCCCACCTCTAATATGCTGCCATTCCATATAAAGTGTACTTCTTCAGGCATTTTCAAACCTCCAACACTCCAATATGCGCCACTATGCCAAGTAATGTCAGCGGTGAAAAGTGTCCCGCAGTGAGGAATACCAGCTTTGCATACTATATCTTTATATTTTACAATAATTCCTTTCATCCTATATAAGTCCTTTCTCTTGAAGTTTAATTTTGAGTTGTTCATACTGTTGTATCATCCATTCCCTGTCACATTTCGTCTTTTTACATGGTGACACCTCATCTGTTTCAATAACTTTTATTATTATCTTATCACCAATCTCCGGCTTACCTTTAAGCCAAGTAAGATCGTTAGAACAATCACGACCGATCAAACTAATAGTAGAACCCAAAGGATAACCATACCCGAGTATTACAGATACAACATGATCTGAAGCCATTATTATAGGCTTCTCATCGTTAATATATATTTCAAATCCTATCATAACCTACTATTTTGTATATATGCTCATTACGATTAAATAAAAACAAGCAACTAATTATAGCTAATAAAGAAAACAAAAACGATTCTTCAAATCTTTTTCTCATATTCAGATAGTTATTAAAGTTTTGTCAAAGATAAACTGAAAATAAATCTTATACAAGTAAATGTTACATTCTCTCAGCACTACACCTTTTATTTTCAAGCACTTAGAATCATAAAAAGATTAGATAATCTTATATTGTAACATTACAAATATGCATTAAATCAAGACCTAACTAGATAAACTATTTTTTATGCAAATATTATCTTCTTTGAACTTCTCGCACGTATAACACTTGTAATAGGAGCAATAAGGATATTTCCACAAGAACCATACTCTAATAAAAGAATGTGGTTCTATTACATCATCATGGGTGGGAGTTTGACTATTATTGACACATTTATACGATTGGCAGGTACTTTACAAAAGTTATTATTTTAATTCCTTTTGAAGAAAAACGTCCAAATCCTTGTCGTCAAGCCCTAAACGCTTTCGAGCACGAGACCTCATCGTACGATAAGTCCCATCAGTAATACAAAATATGGATAATATTTCCTCTTTTTTCTTATACATCCGAATCAACACACATAATACAATATCTCGCGATGGAAGTTGGAAATCCTGCTTCTTAAGCCAATTAAAAAACTCAGGATCAACAATTTGGCATCCTTCCACCAGCAAAAGATAGTCTTTGGCCGAGAATTGAGCAATAGATTGATTCTCTACGAGCTTACGCAAGAAAGAAATTCCTTTCTGTTCTGGTGGAGGAGAATCTAGCAATTGCTGTATTTTTTGAGCTTGAAGAATAGCCTGCCGACGTTCGTCCGCCAATTTATGATACAGTGTAATAGAGACTTTTATTGTAGCGGCTACCATTATACCAATAACGGCTAACACAGGAATAGTATACTCAGATAATACCGGTGCTATTTCCATATGGATTTCTCTCGGCATAATCATATAAATTTCATCTGCTGTAATCAAAATAAAAGCTGCAATGAACTGCCAATCTATCACCTCAGAAATGCCAAAGGGTTCTCCCTTCTCATGAAATGTCCACAGTAATGCCCCCACAAAGAGAGTCAACCACATCAATAGATGCATAGAAGATGAGAATGCATCAACATACATTCCAGGAAAAAATGCCTGAAATATATAAGCTGCCAACAGAATCAAACAACAAAGCAAACCTCCTGACAGTAACTGTTTAAAAGAATAAGTCGAAAATTTCATTACTTACTTTATCTTGTGCTCTTGAATTACAAATATAGCGAAAAGAATATTCACATAGTCAATCATCATCAATATTCTTCTTCACAAGATAAAAAAGATGTATTATCAAACGAGATAATTGCACCTTCATCGCTTTTAAAGCATGTTACACATTAGGTTATCCCCTCGCTTTTTTTTATCGAACAGCTTTACAGAAACAATCTTCCAAATGATCATTCACAAAACCGGCAGCCTGCAAAAAAGCATAACAAATAGTTGATCCAAAAAACTTGAAGCCTCGCTTTCTCATGTCTTTGCTCATAGCGTCCGATTCGGGAGATGTAGCCGGAACCTGACTTAAAGTTTTAAAATTATTGACGATAGCCCGTTGTTTGGGGAAGAATGATAAGGTGTATTTGTAGAAACTACCGTACTCTTTCTGAATAGCTATAAATAGTTTTGCATTATTGATTGTACTATTGATCTTCAACCGATTTTTGACGATTCCATCATATTGCATTAACCGTTCGATATCTTCCTGTGTCATTTGTGCTACTTTCTCCACATCAAAATGATGAAAGGCTTCCCGGTATCCTTCACGCTTTCGAAGGATAGTAATCCAGGATAGTCCTGCCTGAGCACTTTCGAGTACCAAGAACTCAAATAGAGTTCTGTCATCAGTAACGGGTTGGCCCCATTCTTCGTCATGGTATTTTATGTATAATTCATCTGTTCCGGCCCAGCCGCAACGTGCATTTATCAGATCTTCCATACTCTTTTATATTATTATTAAGCAGTCAATATCTAAAACATCAGATATTGACTGCTCACATTTAACGGGATTATTTCTGTTATTACAAATACCCCTATAACGAAACGCTCGGAACTAATCTGTATTACTTGTCCACCGAGAATTTAAAAATGCACTGGCTCATGTATTTCTCGCCCGGACGCAGAACAGCCGAAGGCCATTCAGGCTTGTTCGGAGTATCCGGATATTTCTGTGTTTCAAGACATACGGAAGCACGTTGATTATAGGTAATACCTTTCTTTCCGGTCAGCGAACCATCAAGGAAGTTTCCGGCATATACCTGAACTCCCGGTTCATTGGTATATACATCCAATACAATACCTGTTTTCTGAGATTTCAATGAAGCAGCCCTACGGTTAATATCGCCTTTGGCATTCAATACCCAGTTATGATCATAACCATTACCGTTCTTCAGTTGCACAAAGTCGAAATCGTTGATACGTTCTCCCACCGGCATTGGTGTACGGAAATCCATTGGAGTATCTTCTACCGGAACTATTTCACCGGTAGTCATAAAGGTGCTGTCCACCGGAGTATAATAATCTGCATCAATAGTCAGCAGATGCTCTGCGTTGCTGCCCGCATCGCCATCCAGATTAAAATAAGAGTGGTTGGTCATATTGACAATAGTCGGTTTATCCGTCTCCGCTTCATACTGAATATCGATTGCATTGTCGTCAGTCAGTTTCATCAGCACTTTACAAGTAATGTTTCCCGGAAAACCTTCTTCACCATCTTTTGCCACATAAGTCAGTTGCAATTCCTGCGGATTCAATTGTACGGCGTCATACACCCGATACTGGAACCCTTGCGGACCTCCGTGCAGGCAATGGCCGTAGTTATTACGGGGAAGCTGATATTCTACGCCGTCCAACGTAAACTTACCCTGATTGATACGGTTAGCATAACGTCCGATGCTTGCACCGAAGTCGGAAGGTTTGCTGATATAATCCTGAATGGAATCGAAACCAAGAACTACATCACGCATCTGTCCGTCCTTATCGGGAACCATGACAGAAACAATGCGTCCGCCAAAGTTCGTGATGCAAACTTCCATATTGTTCTTGTTGCGCAGAATGTAGAGATCGGTTTTCTTTCCGTCCACTTCCGTACGGAAATTACTCTGTAATAGACCGGAATCCGTAGCTTTCTCGGCTTTCGGTGTACAAGCTGCCATTAAAAGGGCGGCAACTGCCCATACACATAACTTTTTCATGGTGTTTTATTAATTAATTACTATTAAACAGACTTACCAAAAGAAATCTAAAATTCATTCTACAAAGATGAGAAAAAACTAATTGTTTTTTTAAAACAAATTGTTCAATAAAGGATAAAAATTAATCATTAATTCAACTTTTAGGATAATACATTAGAAAAAAGATGCCAAATACGCCCTTCATTTGCAATAACTTACCTAGAAAAGATTTAGTTTTGACATATTTCTTGTATACGTATACCTTACATTGTTTGACTATCGGTTCAGCCAAGGTTCCGGATTCAGTTTCTCTTTCTCCCGGCGTAACTGGAAGTGCAATACCGTTCTTCCATTATCAGTGCCGTCAGAGAAAACTTGTCCGATAGATTGCTTGGTCTTCACCATGTCGCCGGACTTTACAGAAGCCGATGATAAGTTACAGTAAACGGAAATATAGTTGCCATGGCGGATTAGCACATTAAATAATCCATTCAACTGGAATACTGCTGCGACTTTTCCGTCAAAGATAGCACGTGCCTGTGCTCCCGGCTTTCCTTGGATATCAATACCTTTATTATCCAGTTTCACATTACGAAGACCTTCCACAGCATATTGTCCATAATGGCTGGTGATAATATAAGCACCGGATATAGGCATAGGAAGTTTTCCCCGATTGGCTGCAAAATTGCCGGACAATTCCCGGTCGGCTTTACTCATTGTATAAGTTTCCAGAGGCTTCGAGTTCGTTTTAACGGTTGTTCCGGTTCCGGCAGTTTGACTTTCTTTACCCTCCGCTTTCTTACGGGCGGCAGCCTCGCGTCGGGCTTCTTCCTCGGCACGCTTGCGGGCACGTTCTATTTCTTCTGCAATCAACTTGTCAATGCGGGCATTCAATTGGTTAGCTTCTCTCCGTTTCTTATTGATCTCACCTTGCAACCCTCTCTGTTTCTTTTGCAGATTGGCCACAAGCGTACGTTTTTCCTTCTCCTGCGCTTCCAGTTTGGTCTTCTCGCCTTCACGCTCTTTCAACAGACTCTCTTTAGCGGCTTTCACCTGTTCCCGTTCCACCTTTTTCTTCCGTATCTGTTCCTGTTTCTTCAGGATTTCCTCACCTTGCAACCGTTGATAAGTAGCATATTCACGAACATAGCGCATACGGCGGTAAGTCTGCCCGAGATTCTTGGCAGAGAAAATAAACATCAGTTTTTCTTCAATCGACTTGTTCTTATACAAGTATTGGACAGAAGCCTCATACTTTTTCTTCTTATCCTTCAAATCCTTTTGCAAACCGTTCAACTGACGTTGCAAGGAAGTCAGTTCACGTTCTATCGCTTCCACATCATTATTGATAGCAATGATATAACGTTTCCGCTCCTCGATCTGGCCGGTCAATACCGCCAGACTATTCAACTGACTACCCACATCTTTCTTTGTATCCTTCAAGATTGATTCCGTCTCGGAGATCTGCTTTTGCAGCGCACCACGTTTGCTTTCCAACTCACGAATCAGCTTGTTCGACTGAGCGAAAAGAGGAATTGCCAACCATAGGCAACCAATCAGAATTACAAAGAAATGTTTCATCATAAGAAAGCTACCAGCATTTTTACTAATTCTTCCAAGGGAACTTGCCGATATTTAGAAGTAAGTTCCGTAGGAGTCATTGAAAATTCTTTTGTCGAGAACTCATAAAGTTGGACTTTAGCCTTTTCCAACGAGGGAATGCCTATATCTTTTCCTGACAATTCCGTCTTCCCACCGGGCAAAGAGGCATCCAACAATATCTTCTCCAGACGGGAAAATTCTGCATTCTTCGGCAGCATGCCCTTCAATTCATCTTTGGTAGCACGGACAAAACGTTTGTTCATCCGGTCTACCAATAGCACACCGTCAGGAGTAACTTCCACACGCGCTACTTCCGTACGCAAGATAGGCATTAATAAGGATATTTGTACCCGCTCATGGGTTTTCATCTTCATAGTTCCCCCAACAGACATACTTCCCCCCTTTTTACCGGGAATAGTCAATTGAAGTTTGGAAGTCAGATAGCTGGACACCTGAACATTCTTCTCCGAAGTCGCCAAATGCTTCGAGCTCTTACACCCGGCCAGCACAACTACAACCAACAATAGAAAAACTATTCTTTTCATTCTGCAATATATTTCTTCTTTTCTATTTTCTCTTTCAGTGTTTTCGATTCACTACCCATTTCCAATGCTTTCTTCCAGTATTTCAGTGCACCTTCCACATCACCGGTCATAAAATAGATATCACCGCAGTGTTCCACAACCACATCACTCTTTTCTTCGTCACTCTTCATTGCATTATCAATGTAGATACGAGCTTCTGCATAGTTGCCCTTCTCAAAAAGAATCCAAGCGTATGTGTCGAGATAAGTGGCATTGTTAGGTTCGGCCTTCACCGTCTTGTAACTCATTTCTTCCGCCTTATCCAGATCGCGGCGTTCCACGGACAAATAATAAGCATAATTATTCAATGTACCAATATTGGACGGATTATACACTAAAGCCGAATCATAGGCTGCGTATGCTTCCTTCATTTGTTTCTTGGTATGATAGATATCCCCCATAATTGAGTAGAAATTCGAAACAATTTCTTTCCGCGTATCAGTCGTCACATGTTCCAGCGCCTTGGTACAAACACTCAACACACTGTCCGGCTGTTCTGCCTGATGATAGGCAATGGCTAGATAATAATAGAAATCCAATGCATCCGGAGTAGCCTCAATACCCGGTTCGCAGACTTTTATAATCTGTTTATAGTCTTCCTTCTTTATCGCCGCACTTATCAGCATAAGACGGGCAGCTTTATTAGTCGGATCCAAATCAACAACCTGTTCCAGTACCGGCACCGCCTCTGCTTCCATACTTTTCGACAACAGATATTGTGCATAAAGCATCGGAACCTGCGGATCATCCAAATCTTGTTCCATCATCCGGTCAAACAAGGCGATCACTTCCGTACTATCTTTTACCGATGATTGTTCATTCTCCACAATCACCTGACGCATGACACTGATTTTTGTATCCGGAGTAACTTTCTTATTCAGCAATAACGTATCGAGTTGTTGCTGGTATAGTTCCTTCTGACCCGTCTGTTCATAATAAGATGCCATTGAAAAGAGAGCCATTGGATTATCCGGTTCTACTGACAATACCTTCTGATAAGCCTCATATGCTTCCTCTTTTTTTCCGTTCTGAAGATATACATCCCCCAGTATCACTTGATAACGCATATCTGCCGGATATTCATTGACAAGACTCTCTATTTCCTGAAAAGCCTTCTTGTCATCCTTCATCTGGAGATAAATACGGAATTTCTCCATCGACAACTGTTCATTCTTACCTAAGCGTTTTTCCAGCCGGTTCAGCGTAGAAATTACATCACTGTACTTCTCCTGTCGTCCATAGATATCGAGAAGATTGAACAGAGGATCTTGCTTGGTCGGGAAACGGGTTACCATTTCTTCAAGCAACGTAACAGCTTTATCCAACTCATTCTGTTGTTGATACAGACTCACCAGCCCTTGACTATACCAGTAATTATCAGGTGCATAAGTCACAGCCTTTTCCAAGGCTGCCTGCCCTTGCGGCACTTGACGGAGAAACATATAATACTGGGATATTTCGTAAAGCGCAGAAGAAGCATTCGGGTGAATGTCCAGACAATGTTCCAACAACCCGAAAGCCGCGTCATACTCTTTCTTTTCTTTCATCCGCATGGCTTCCAGAAAAAAATAGTCATACTTACGCTGTTGCTCCTCTGTTAATTGAGAAGCCAAAACTTCTTCCTTCTGAACTTTTTTCTTTTTATCCTTCTTTTTCTTAACCTTCTTTGTAACTGCATTCGCGCCAAGAGCATACCCCGACACCATAACCGCACCTCCTGCTACACTCCCCACCACTTGCACAGCCATGCAGGAAGTAAGCAGCAAAGTACTTAACAACGAGAATAATAGTATCCTTTTCATTTTTTTCCTGTGTGACCGAAGCCGCCGGCTCCCCGTTCCGTTTCATCCAATACTTCCACTTCCTGCCATACGGCCTGTTCATGTTTTGCTATCACCATTTGTGCAATACGTTCACCGTCTTCAATCACAAAAGTTTCCGATGACAGATTAACTAAAATAATACAAATCTCTCCCCGATAATCTGCATCAATGGTTCCCGGAGAATTGAGAACGGTAATCCCTTTCTTGATAGCCAAACCACTACGCGGACGAATTTGTGCTTCAAATCCCTGTGGGAGAGCAATATATAGTCCGGTAGGCACCAGGCAGCGTTGTAGCGGTTCCAATGTGATAGGTTCAGAAAGATTAGCACGGATATCCATTCCTGCAGACAATTCAGTGGCATAAGCCGGAAGCGAGTGCTTCGATTTATTGATAACTTGAATATTCATAAATACACGTTTACTATATTAACGGGCGAAAATACACATTTTGAACTGAAAAATAGTTAAGTTTGCAGTTAAATAATGTACCGGCAACTAATTTGTGAATGGTAAATAACGAAATAATGATTAAAATGATGAATTGGAACCAATTAATATCTGCAAAACGCTTCGGAATGGAAGAGTTCCATGAAGAACGCCAGGAAAACCGTTCGGAATTTCAACGGGACTATGACCGCCTCATTTTCTCCGCCCCTTTCCGCCGACTGCAAAACAAAACCCAAGTATTCCCTTTACCGGGCAGTATCTTCGTACACAACCGGCTCACACACAGCCTTGAAGTATCCTGTGTCGGACGTTCGTTAGGAAATGACGTCGCAAAAGCGATTCTTGAGCGCCAGCCCGAACTGCAGGAGTCTTTCCTACCGGAAATAGGTTCTATCGTTTCCGCCGCCTGCCTGGCGCACGACTTGGGCAACCCGCCTTTCGGACATTCCGGCGAACGGGCTATATCTACTTTTTTTTCTGAAGGTAAAGGACAATTCTTAAAGGACAAGCAACCGGATGGAGAACAACTTTCTTCGATGGAATGGGAAGATTTGACACATTTTGAAGGAAATGCGAACGCATTCCGACTGCTCACACACCAATTTGAAGGACGCCGGAAAGGAGGATTTGCCATGACTTACACGACATTAGCTTCCATTGTGAAATACCCTTTTTCATCCAGTCTTGCAGGTACGAAATCAAAATTCGGCTTCTTTGTCAGCGAAGAAGAGAGTTTTCACAGAATTGCTACGGAACTGGGGCTTACTTTGCTCAACGAACACCCGCTGAAATATGCACGCCACCCACTGGTATACCTGGTAGAAGCTGCCGATGATATCTGTTATCAGATGATGGACATTGAAGACGCCCATAAATTGAAAATTCTCACAACCGAGGAAACTAAAGAACTGCTAATGGCATACTTCAACGAAGAACGGCAGGCGCATATCCAAAAAACATTCCATATCGTAAATGACACCAATGAACAAATCGCTTATCTGCGTTCTTCTGTGATCGGATTATTAATCCGGGAATGTACACGTGTATTTTTGGAACACGAGCAAGAAATACTTTCCGGCACATTTGAAGAAGCACTTATCAAACATATCTCCGAACGTCCGGCAAAGGCTTACAAGCATTGTGCCGAAGTTTCGATCAAGAAGATTTACCGCTCACGAGATGTACTGGACATCGAATTAGCCGGCTTCCGGGTTATCAGTACCCTACTTGAGTTAATGGTAGATGCGGTGACTTCACCCGGAAAGGCTTACTCCGAACTTCTAATTAACCGGGTCTCCAGCCAGTACAATATAAAAGCACCTGCACTCTATGAAAGAATGCAGGCGGTACTTGATTATATATCGGGAATGACCGATGTCTTTGCTCTTGACCTCTACCGCAAGATTAACGGTAACAGTCTGCCTGCGGTGTAACGACTTTAGGAGTAAACGCCTCATCCTCCTCACAAGGCATTTTCAACGCATCCGGATGACTTTCAATAAACGTCTGGATGTGGCGCATGCGCTTGTCCTCCAATATTTCATCTACAGCAATCAGGATTCCGGTTTCTTCTACATCCCCAAACTCATAGTTGATAGCTGTGCCAAACATACGCATAGTGGGACTCAAGCTCATATAAGCATTTACCAACGGTGGAATATTATATCCTAATTTGCGAATCTCACAATTCAGGATCTTATAATCTTCTTTAAACGTATTCTTGCAGAACAACGCTTTCAGTTCTTCTTCGGAAGTTTCCGATTTTAACGGGTCCATTGGAGTCACCAGATGTTCTTTATCACAGAAATGCTTCTTGAGGAAATAAAGAATCATATCGCGACCGCGACGGTGATAACTGGGATACATGGTCACTTTACCAAAGAAGTATTTCACATTCGGCATGACAACAGTCAACGCCCCCAATCCATCCCAAAGATTATCCAAAGCAAACAGACCTTTGCTTCCGGCACGGGTAGACTGGTATTCAAGCGTCACAAACGAGCGTCCCAATTCGATTGTTTGAGGCAGATATTCTTTAATAAAAGTATCCGAAAAATGGAACATGTGGGAAGTAGCCAGAATCGGCGCCCCTTTTTCATCAAAGCGCACATCTGTCCCGAGCAGATACCGATATCCCCCCAGAATTTCTTCCGCTTCCGGGTTCCATACAATTAACTGCTTGTAAGGATGCTCCATTGTGTCGTATTCATCAATATCCATTGACAAACCTGTCCCTCCACCGGCAGCACGGAAAGCTATCTCACGCAAACGACCGATTTCCCTCATCACATTAGGAGCGTTCAGGTGAGTAATAATATAAATCTGATTATTACTCTTATTCGTCATTCGTAAGCGTTTGTCCTCCGTCAACTCTGCCTTCAGCAGTTCCTTGCTTATCGGTTTAATAATATCTTCCATATTCCTTGTTATAGTTGTTCTATCAGTTACAGTTTATATACAATATCCTTTACGTATTCAGCCCACTGTGCAGGTGTTTTCGACTTATCGAAAGTCTGCCAGGGAATAGGTTTACCAAAGGTGACAGTAAAAGTTTTATGGCGGTTTTTAAACATTTCATCCGCAAGATACAACATAGCGATGTTAAACTTAATCCCCAATGCCTTACAAATATTGGCCAGATTGTAGAAGAAATCAGAATTCCTGCCGCCAAAGTGCACAGGTATCACATCACGTTTTGTTTGTACGCTCTTTACCACAAATGTTTTTTTCCATTCCAGATCACGAATCACTCCGTTATAACGACGCGAGCACAGCCCGGCGGGAAACATGATCAGTTGATTATCGGACTGGAATCCGGCTTCCACCATTTTCGGGAAGTCCTTCGCCTGCTTCCCTGTTTTATTAATCGGAATACAAAGCGGAGCAAGTCCGCGCAAGTTCATCAGCAGGTCATTTACCAGATATTTCACTTTTCCGTCATAGTGACGCCCCAGCACATAGCCCAGCGCAACTCCATCTTGTCCGCCCAGCGGATGATTGGAAACGAAAGTATACAGCCCGTCTTTGGGAAGATTCTCAATGCCTTTCACATCTACTTTTGCGTCCAGAAAGTCCATACACGCTTCTAGAAAGTCCACTCCCACCTTGTCTTTCGATTCATCCAGGAATATGTTTATCTCATCCTGATGAACGATTCTTTTTAAATAAGAAGTCACAAACTTAGGGATGTACTTATAGTGCTTCGAAGCCTTCGTCCGAAGTATCTTATCGACATCAATCAAAAATAAAGAGTCATCAGTCATTCTTTTCAAATAAAAATGATGCCACAAAATTAGCGGTTCTTTTTTATTAATCGCAATAATTTGGTAGAAAATGCAGGAATTAAGTTCACATCGCAAAAAAACAACACCTAAAAACTATCAAATATGACCTAAAATCTATCCGCAGATAGTTTTTCCCCTAAAGAAAGTTGGATTCCCCCCTACCGGACTCCGGGAAATGCTGTAAACTTGCATCATCGAAATTATTACAACGAATACTCACAATTTAAAAAGCAACGCATATGAAAAGTTTAAGCTTCAGAAAAGATTTAGTAGGAGTACAAGATGAATTACTCCGGTTCGCTTATAAACTGACAACCGACCGCGAAGAAGCAAACGATTTGTTGCAGGAAACATCATTGAAAGCATTAGATAACGAAGACAAATATACGCCTGACACTAATTTCAAGGGCTGGATGTACACCATCATGCGTAACATCTTTATCAACAACTACCGCAAAGTAGTTCGTGACCAAACATTTGTAGACCAGACCGATAACCTCTATCATTTGAACCTGCCGCAAGACGGTAGTTTTGAAAGTACGGAAAGAGCTTATGACCTGAAAGAGATGCACCGTGTAGTCAATGCTCTTCCTAAAGAATACAGAGTTCCGTTTGCCATGCACGTTTCCGGTTTCAAATACCGCGAAATTGCAGAGAAACTGAACCTACCGTTAGGCACCGTTAAAAGCCGTATCTTCTTCACCCGACAGAAATTGCAGGAAGAATTGAAAGATTTCCGCTAAACCTTAACTATATAACTTTCAAACTTCAAATTAAATAATTTATTAAATGTAGATTTTTAGTTGTGTCAATGGTTAAAGGCAGAAGTGATTAAAGTACTTCTGCCTTTTTTTTCTTTACTGCTAAGAAAAAAAAGATTTGCCGCCTGACAATTCCTTTTTCCCTATACAGACAAAATCTTCTGTTTGACAAAGCATATTTCCCCACTGATAAAGACTTATCAAAGCTACATCATTTTCAAGCAAATAGACATTTAACAATCTGTTGAAAACTTCTCTGAAAGT